>ERZ831773.15-NODE-15-length-284090-cov-7.478124_pt1 | contig 284090 bp, 252 predicted proteins | sample MGYA00519696_ERZ831773 | MGnify/ENA primary metagenome ERZ831773 (study PRJEB31850, sample SAMEA3708720) | human gut metagenome | biome: human gut; feature: human-associated habitat; material: faeces | place: China | collected 2014 ...
CAAGATTGTAAATTCTCATGGCCGAAATGGGGATACGGATGAGGTTGACATTAGGCTTGATTCGGGTAGTGAAACGGAGAGTTCCAACAAAGGATGAAGACGAATCCCCCGGCTCATTGGAGTATATCGGAAGATGGTGATTTCCCATTCGATGAGAATTAGATGATGGAATTTACTTCTTTATGGATATAGATCCTAGAGAGAATAAGGCATATATGTGATATGGAGGGACTTCGATAATTGGAGTCGGAATGATTTTCGCCATACAAGATCCTTGGTGGTAGGTCGAAAATGAAACAAGTTACCGATGGTAAATCGAGGTTTTTTGCAATCTTTGTGTTAAAGAATTTATGTATAGAGAGAAGTTAGCCATGATGAAAAATACTTACAGAACTATCTATGGAGCGATTGCTGGTGATATTATAGGTTCGATGTATGAGTTTCGTTCTGTCAAGAGCAAAGACTTCGAGTTATTTCCGTATGGTGCCTGTTTTACAGACGATACGGTGATGACATTAGCTATCGCACGATGGCTAATGGAGGATGTCACCCGCTCAGAATACACGCTTGTAGACACTATGTGTGAATTTGGCAACCGTTATCCGGCTGTTGGCTACGGTGGCCTTTTCTGCAATTGGTTATGTAATGATCCAACCCCCTATAACTCATGGGGGAATGGTTCCGCTATGCGTGTTAGTGCGGTAGGCCTTGTTGCTAAGACTTTGGATGAATGCTTGCGCTTAGCGAAACAAACAGCCGCAGTATCACACAATCATCCGGAAGCTATAAAGGGAGCGCAGGCTGTAGCTGCAAGTATATTCATTGCGCTACATTGGACTGGGGAAATAGACGAATTAAAAGTACACATAAGAGATTTTGTTACCAATCAGTTCGAATATAACATGAACCGTACATTGAATGAGATTCGGCCCCGATATGAATTTGATGTATCTTGCCAAGGTAGCGTGCCTGAGGCTATCATCGCATTTTTAGAAGCCGATAGTTATGAAGATGCGATAAGAAATGCCGTGTCACTCGGTGGTGACGCTGATACGCAAGGTGCTATAGCTGGCGCAATAGCGGCTTGTGTTTATCCAATTCCTGAATACATTATTAAAGAGTGCCAGAAACGTTTATCCGATGATCTGTTGAAGGTCGTCATCCGTTTTGAGGATTATCTTGACAATGAATGGCAAAATAAGATTAGTTTGCCCTGTTCGTGCTTGCAACCCAAGCGTGAAACGGTTGAGCCTGAGAAATATGTAGATATTATACGAGACAATATTGATTTGATACACAAATCAATTAAAATCGCAGTGGTGATGGTTGCATTTATATTGGTCAAAATATTATGGGTTTACTGGTCGTGTACTGATAATGGTACATGGGAGGATGAGAAGGGGGAACTCATTCAACGTCGGGATTTCCTGATCGATCGTGTAGTAACTTCACCACGTGCGTTGTTGTGTGAAATGCCAGAAGGAATTGGAACGCAATTTCAAGGTGAGTGGGCGTTGTATTCTTGTTCAATGCTGGCGGCAGCCTTATTCAATATGTCGAAACTTTATCCCGAAACAAAAACAGAGAATCTAGAGAACATAGATAATCTTATTGAGATGGTACTTTCCTTTGAGTTGAGAAAATATGATGCTGAGCGTTGGGGCGAGGATCCTCTGGAAACATTGGATGGTGACAGGAGTCATATTTCATATATCAGTCATCTTGCGTGGATGATAAGCGAGTATAAGATGGCCGGAGGAAATGATAAATATAATAACTTGTTTGATGATCTTTGCGGAACTATGAATCGTCGGCTTCTTCGAAGTAAAAGTCTAAACTTACCAACATATCCAAGCGAATGTATATATGTCCCTGATATGCTTGTTGCGATTGTCGCACTGAATAATTACTCGAAATTAAACAAGGGAAAATATATTTCTACGGTACGTAAATGGGTACGAAAGGCTAAATCTGAATGGCTTGACAAAGAAACAGGCCTACTTGTCTCATTTTTGAGTGAGGATGGCATACCGTTTAAAGCCGCCCCGGTGAAAGGCTCGTACTCCGCATTAAACTGTCTATACCTCACGCAGATAGATTCAGTATTTGCAAGAGAGCAATATCATAGGCTCAAATCCCATTTTTTGCAATCAGGTTTATTGTCTGGTATACGGGAATATCATGATTATTCGTGTTGGTTGGGATTTGACATTGATGCAGGCCCGGTACTGTTCAACCTCAGTCCATCCGGAACAGCATTCGCTGTGGGGGCAGCAACATATTTCAATGACGTGAGAGTACGTAATAATTTCTTACGTACGGCGGAAATTGCAGGACATAGTGTGATGTGGAACAATACTCGACATTATTTACTAGCGGAAATAGCACTTGTTGGGGAATGTATCATGTTGGCAATGCGAACAACAACTCCATAGGAAAGAAATGGAACTTTATATGACCATGTGATTTAATTATAAGGGATAGCTGCCCTAAATAGAAATGTAAGTGTTATAGATCTATTTTATACAGAACCTTCGAGTGCAAAAGAATTGGATTGGATACGAGATTATGATAATTATAAAGAAGGAGTATGAATAAGGTAAAATAGTAGTTCTTAATTTGAGGCGTTATGATGTTTTTTTTATTAGTTAGTGTGATAGTTTGGGGTGGTGGGTTACTGGCTTTCATAATCCTTCTATTTTGGGCAAGGCCGGAGCGATGGACATTTAAGTCTTTTTGCCTTTGGTTGGCTACTTGGGTCTCATGGGGATGTTGTCCGCCTTTGTACGTGTGGATTGAGCGGAAATGGCGGCGGGCGAGTTGGAGAAGGTGTTCTTATGCGCTGTTATCCCCTATCTCTCTTATTAGCTTAATATATGTTTGCTCGTTTGTATCAGATATCGTCAATAAGCCGTATGGGAGCCGTATGGAGATCTCATACAAGGTAGGTGTAGGATTGCCAGCGTACGAGGTTATAGATCGCACCTATGGAAAAAAGTCGTTCACTTTGGACTATATTGATCGGATAGATATTAAGTTTGAACCGGGTCGTGAAACGGAGAGATTTTACTGGTGGATGAAGACGAATCCCCCGGCTCATTGGAGCGTGTCTGAGGACGGTGGTTTTTACTTTAATGAGATTTCAGAAGATGGAACCTCCTTCACAATGCGTATAGATCCCCAAAAGGGTACGGCACGTATAGAATATGGAGCGTGGTAGATAACTGGGGTTCGATTGTCGAGGGAGACCCTGTGTCCGTGGACGGCGGTGAGAGTCCTTTACCCCCCCCTGTTCTATGTGTGAAGATGCTTCTTGCTGCACCCTCTTTAATGTGGATGGTTCTTTATATACTTGTTTGGTTATTATTTCCAATCCGCATAAAGATTATCCTTCCGGTGGAGTGATGTGTGGGGAAGTAGTTAAAGGGATTATCAAATATATACATTAAGATTATGCTGAATAGACTCAAACATTTATTTGGAGATAAAAAAAATAAGGAATTTGGAATAAACAATATTACTCCAATAGAAAAGATTGCCCCCAAAGAGCAGATTGATTTGATCCGCTTTTTTAAAAACGAACTACCAGATAGTAAAGGTCGCTACCACAAAGATATTCTACAGTTCAATCATGAACAGATAGAATATAATCACGATTTCATACAATGGATTCTACCTACTATCGACAAAAGCCTGTTTCATCCAGAGGCTCCAACCATCGATGGACACTTTAAGGAACAATTGCAACATGACGATTTGGCAAAATCAAACTATTGCAAAACCTGCCAATTATATTTGAATTATATTGGATTCCATTGTAACAAAAGACGGATTCAATGTCAAATCACAGGAAGACTTTATGAATTGCCATTCCATAATCAATTAAGGATTACCCGTATGTTAGACTCTCTTAATCAAGTGGGAAATAATCAATGCTCAACCAATCTATACCATGCTATCATAAGTGAAATTAAGCCTGATTCCGACAAAATTACTAATAGTACATTAGAGTATTGGGCAAAAACACAAAGGATAAATAGAAACTGTAACATTCTTATAGGAGCAATCGCAGGAGATATAATAGGTTCAATTTATAAGTTTAATCCTATAAAATCAATAGACTTTCCTCTATTCAAAGAGCATTCCGGATTTACAGATGACACTGTAATGACTATTGCCAATGCTGACTGGCTATTGACAGGTGATAGCTTGTCTGGTATCATGTTAGACTATGGCAATCGTTATCCAAGGGCAGGATATGAAAAATCTTTTTACAATTGGTTACAACGAGATATTCCACAACCATATAATAGTTTTGGAAATGGTTCTGCCATGCGTGTAAGCCCTGTTGGATGGGTGTCAGACACATTAGAAGAGACTTTGAAAAAAGCTAAAGAGAGCGCAGAAATTACCCATAACCACCCAGAAGGGATTAAAGGGGCACAGGCTACGGCAGCATGTATTTATCTAGCTCGCACAGGAAAATCCAAGCAAGAGATTAAAGAATATATTGAATCTACTTTTGGCTATAATCTTAATCGAACCAGTGATGAAATACGAATCGCTTATCAATTCGATGCTACCTGTCAAGGTTCTGTTCCTGAATCCATCATCGCTTTTCTGGAAAGTAAGGATTTTGAAGATGCCATTCGTTTGGCTATTTCTTTGGGAGGAGATGCCGATACAATGGGTGCAATTACTGGAAGTATAGCAGAAGCATATTATAAAAATGTTCCAGACCATATAAAAGAGGAAATCCTTAAACGATTACCAGAAGAGTTTATCAACGTTATGGAAAAGTTCTACAAGAAATTTATTATGAAAAATGACGATAAATTTTCTGATAAAAACAAATCTAACCAATAGATAAAGGATTATCTGTCTGATGGTGTAATGGCTAGAAATTTGATTAAGGGAATTATTAATCTATTAAACAAGGAATAGGATTATGATTGTTACAGTATATGTCGCTATTGTATTATTAATTGTTTGGCTGATTGTTAAATTGTTTGGCTGGATAGTTGGAATTGAAAGAAAGGAGTAAGGTCGTGAATATGGTAAAAACGAGGTTCTTGATCTTCTATTCGATAGTGTGTACTATGGTATTAAATAAGTTGTTCCTAATTTGAGGCGTTATGGTGTTTTTGGTGTTAGCTTGTATAAGTTTGATTATCTTTGAATTATCGGTTTTTATAATCCTTGCATTTAAGACAAGGCCGGTGCGATGGACATTTAAGTCTTTTTGTCTTTGGTTGGTTTCTTTGGTCTCGTGGTGTTGTTTTCCACCATTGTACGTATGGATTGAGCGGAAGTGGCGGCAGGCTAGTCTAAGAAGGGCGCTATTTGTGCTGTTATCCCCAGTCTCTTTTCTTTTCTTGGTGGATGCCTGTACGTTCGATCCGCATCGCTTCATCCATAACCTTGATAGCCTGATAATAGATCTCAATGCTATTAATAGAGACTGGACAGGGATTGATACGCTGTTATCTCTAATCTCTCTTATTTACTTAGTATATATCTGTTCATTGGTATGTAAGTGCGTCAATAAGCCTTTCTATAACCGAAGAGATCTTTCAAGCAAGGTAGGGATAGGGGCAGCATACAAGATTGTAAATTCTCATGGCCGAAATGGGGATACGGATGAGGTTGACATTAGGTTTGACTCGGGTAGTGAAACAGAGGGGTTCAACAAAGGGTGAAGACGAATCCTCCGGCTCATTGGAGCATGTCGGAGGACGGTAGTTTTTACTTTAATGAGATTTCGGAAGATGGAACCTTCTTCACAATGCGTATAGATCCCCAGAAGGGTACGGCATGCATAGAATATGGAGCGTGGTAGATAACTGGGGTTCGATTGCAGGGGGAGGCCCTGTACCTGTGGACGGCGGCGAGAGTCCTTTACCCCCCTTTGTTTTTCTTTTGGTGTTTGATTGTATAGGCTATAGTTGCGTAATCGCTTAGCATCATATGTTGATTTATGTGTGTCTTTTGTATTATTGAGAATAATTCCTATCTTTGTACCAAAGAAAGCGATCATTTGAAGAATGAAGTTCTTTGATTTTGTTACCAGTTTGTTACCTATAACGGAAAATGTGTTCGCTTTCTTTTGATTTTTAATTAGTTACAAAACCATGGGGATGACCGGTTTTGACAGCGGGTAGAAGTGGTTTGTAAGCATGTAGTGCGTGGTTGGCTTGCACTTAAATCTCAGACAACGAACAATTAACTGGCGAAAATAATTACGCTCTCGCTGCTTAATCGAAGTATAGTAGATTCAAGCTTAATCCCTGCAAAAGTTGTGGGGACGTGACATCACCCGGATGCTGTGGCTCCGAAGCGTTCCGATCAGGTGGTGCAGCAATATCGGAGATAGTTTGAGATAAGCCTCGGGTCTCAGGCGAAACTTTAGAGGATAAGGGATGAGTGGGTGGCTTCGGTCTTGCTCTTCCCCGACAATGAAGGCGAAGATAAACATGTAGAAAGCAAATTAATTCCTCGTTTGGACGAGAGTTCGAATCTCTCCATCTCCACGGAATGAAAAAAGGTCTTACGGATTGTCCGTAAGGCCTTTTTTCATTCATTGTAAACCCATTTATAAGGAGGTGGCGGTACGTATGGACCAGCCTTTTGATGGGGTAATATATCAACCGATTTGACGATTACGTTATTACCTTTCTGGGTACAAACCAGACATTTTGAACGTAATTTCCTCTTAGCCATGTTGAAGACGATATTCGGATTGAAATGAACTCCGTTTATACGAGTCTCAAAATGTAAATGCTCGGTAGTAGCCCTGCCGGTACGTCCGGTTAAGGCGATCGGTTGTCCGGCGAGAACACGATCTCCGGGTTTAACCAAGTTCTTGGAGTTGTGGCTATAGATCGTTTCCAGTCCATTATAATGGCGGACAACGATAACGTTGCCATAGGCGGCGAATGGTTTCGCCATCCTGACAATACCATCGAAAGCAGACACGATCGTATCGTTGGCACAAGTTTTGATATCTACTCCGGAATGATGTCTTCTCCTTCCCCCGTAAGGAGAGATCACGTTTCCATTAGGAAGGGGAAATGCGTATTCCCCGGCGGGGATCAAGGATAAATCAATAATTTCCGTGTTATTCTCATCGAATAGCTTGGGGTCCTTGATCGCTATCTGGCTTTTATCACGGGGCGTAAAGGCTTCCGTGATATCTTTTCTAGGAGAATGACAAACCGCTAGCTCCGGAGCTTCCGGCAACATGAAATTGAAATCCACGACGGGAAGAGGAATATTTGCCGTAGGGAAATCCACAGTTTCGGGAGGGGCCGGGCGTGGAGCAGGCTTTTGCGTACGGCAAGACGCAAATAAAATTAGCGTAAGAATGAGTATTCCATTGTGTATTTTAGATGCCATTAGATATTGTTTTACCACAAAAGTATAAAAAAGCCTCTTTCAATGGCCTATATTTCCGATATGTTTATACTTCTTTTTATTCTTTGTGTTTTTTCTGATAGTTGAATTTGCCTACCTTTGTAAAGGTAAAATGGAGATATTATACGATGATTGAGGGGACTAGTTTGTCTCTTTGGTCAGAGAGGATGACGATATTGTATTTGCTGGTATTTCTCTAAACTGAAAACGACCAATTTAAAGTACACAGAGAAATAGACAATGCGAATACACCTGTATTTGGTGTGTTCCTTTGCCTTATTTCTGTTGTGTACAAGGCATTTGGTCGTGCCGCAGTTTGACGGGTTTAAGGTAAAGTGTAACACACCTTTTCTCAGATGTGGGTTTATTTATGAGATAAGATTACCTTAAAAACGGCTTTTGTATATGAAAGAACAAAAGGAGATACATATCGGTTCGTTAATAAAAGAAAAAATGGAAGAGCGGGGACTTTCGGTTTCCGATTTTGCCCATGCGCTTCATTATGAACGTACCAATATTTATAAGATATTTAAGCGAAGCAGTATTGATGTTGATTTGTTACTGCGTATATCGGAAGTCTTAGCCTATGATTTCTTGCGGGAGGTGTATTTAGCGGACGAACCCCGGCGATATTCAATCACTATAGAAGCGGACAAGGAAGATATAGAGGAGATCCGTAAATGGTTGTTAGAGAAAAGGCGTGAATAAGTTTCACGCTTTCGTGAAATAAGATCACGGTCGATATAAGACCGGTCACTTTGATTGTTTCTACATTTGACCGTCTCGATGTTTCATCATAACATTAGAGAAATAGGTTAAATCAAGGCCGTGCTCTTCTTGTTCCGTATGTGAATATAGGCAGGAAGAAAGCGGCCACTTTTTTCTTCTGTGTACGTGCACAATTCGATTATTTCCTTTATATTTGTCGATAAACAACGAATTGTTAACATTTCTAATATGAAAGTTCTAAAGACTGCCCTGCTATTCCTGATGTGCGTATCTTTCTCCTTCTCCTGTAAGGAAGGGGTAAAGGAAGTAAGGGTGCTGAAACTGGCACACGGATTGCCCCCCAGCCATTCCGTCCATTTAGGATTGCTCTATATGAACGAGCGTCTGAAAGAGTTGTCCGGAGGAAAGATGAGCATGGACATTTATTCTTCCGCTCAATTGGGATCCGAAAATCAATGTATAGAGTTGCTTCAAATAGGAAGTCTCGATATCACGAAAGTTTCCTCCGCCGCGTTGGAAGGATTTGCCGATCCGTTTAAGGTATTTGGCATACCTTATCTATTCCGTTCCCGTGAGCAGTTTTTCGAGGTGTTGGATGGTTCGGTAGGTAAACAGATATTGGGATCAACGGAACCTTATTGGTTTAGGGGACTCGCTTATTTTGACTCGGGGGCCCGTAGCTTTTATACGGTAAACAAGCAGATTCGTACTCCCGAGGATCTGAAAGGACTGAAGATCCGTGTGCAAAAGAGCCCGATAGCCGTGGAGATGATGAAGACATTCGGAGGTTCGGCTACTCCCGTGGATTGGGGTGAATTGTATACGGCCTTACAAAGTAATGTCGTGGATGGAGCCGAGAATAATACGCCTTCCGTGACAACAGCGTTCCATCATGAGGTGGTAAAATACTATTCAGTCAATGAGCACACGATGTGTCCGGACGTGATCATCATTAGTTTGGCTACTTGGCAGAAGCTGACGGAACAAGAACGTAATTGGCTGCGGCAGGCCGCTGACGCCGCCGCTATTTATCAACGGAAACTTTGGGCGGAGCAAGAGAAGCAATCGCTAGAGGAGATGGAAGCGCACGGAGTGGAAATTATTTACCCGGATAAGCAGCCGTTTATGGATGCCGCCGCCCCGATGATCGAGCGGTTTAAGAATGATCCGGTTTTTCATGATTTAATCGATCAAATACAGAATACCCATGAGAAAGATAATTGATAAAGGATTGGAGCTATCGTTGATTTTCTTGATGGCTTTCTTGGTCGTGGATGTGTTATGGCAGGTATTAAGCCGGTATATTCTGGTTTCCCCGAGTTCCGTGACAGATGAATTGGCCGGATATTTATTGATCTGGGTGGGATTGCTGGGGGCCGCTTATGTATCCGGTAAAAATGAGCATCTAGCGATCGATTTATTACTTCAACATATACGTCCTTCCCGCAGGAAGCTCTTGCGATTGTTTATCTTCTTGATCGTATTTTTATTCGCTGTATTTGTATTGATCGTAGGTGGGACTTGGCTGGTATACACTCGTTTTCATTTGGGAGTTACTTCGGCTTCCTTAGAGATTAATTTAGGATATGTGTATTTGGCATTGCCGCTAGGAGGATTGCTTACCGCTTATTATGCGGTAGATAACGCGATCACCTTATTTCGTTCCTCTAATTCTTAAAAGACTGATGATATGGATATTATAGGTATACTCGTATTAGTGATAAGTTTCTTTTTCCTGCTGGTGGTCGGGGTTCCGGTAGCGTATAGCATCGGCGTGGCGGGTATATTGACGATGCTCGTGAATATAGACTCGCTTCCCGCCCTTACGACTTACGCGATGCGTATGGCTTCGGGTCTGGACAGTTTCGCTCTGCTGGCGATCCCGTTTTTTATATTGGCGGGGAATATCATGAATAGCGGAGGTATCGCCTTGCGCTTGATCGATTTCGCCAAGGTGCTGGTCGGACGGTTACCCGGAGGACTGGCGGTAGTCAATGTCGTGGCGAATATGTTATTCGGGGCGATCAGTGGCTCTGCCGCCGCCGCTGCCTCTGCTATCGGGAGTATTATGACACCGGAGATGAAAAAGGCCGGTTACGATCCGAATTTCAGTGCCGCCGTAAATATCTCTTCCGCCACTACCGGCATGACGATACCTCCGAGTAATGTCTTGATCGTTTACTCCTTGGCGAGTGGTGGAGTCTCTGTATCCGCCTTGTTTATGGCTGGTTATCTACCGGGAATTCTTACGGGAGTGGCGATCATGATCGTAGCCGCTATGTTTGCCGCACGAAAGGGGTATCCGGTTGGCGTACGTGTTCCGTTCTCGGAGGCGACAAGGGTATTTTTCAGGGCGATCCCTAGTTTGATGCTATTGGTGATCGTGATCGGAGGAATCTTGGCGGGACTGTTTACGGCGACCGAGGCTTCGGCGATCGCTGTATTGTATGCGTTAATCCTCTCTTTTATCTATAAAGAACTTACTTGGGCTAAATTGCCGCAAGTGTTATTGCGATCGGCCAAGACTACGGCTATCGTCCTTCTTTTGGTGGCGACTTGTACGGGCTTATCTTGGATCATGAGCTATGAGAATATTCCTCAAACGGTAAGTGCCGCTCTGCTGAGCATAAGCGACAATCCGGTGGTCATCTTGATACTTATCAACGTGATCCTATTGATTGTCGGGATCTTTATGGACATGACGCCCGCTGTATTGATCTTTACCCCGATCTTCCTGCCGATAGCGACGGGGCAATTAGGGATGGACCCGGTACATTTCGGGATCATGATGGTGTTGAACCTTTGTGTGGGATTGTGTACGCCACCGGTGGGTTCGGTATTGTTTATCGGATGTAGCGTGGCGGGGACAAAGATCGATCAGGTGATCCGTCCGTTGCTGCCGATGTTTGCGGCGATGGTTATCGTCTTGTTCTTGGTGGCGTTCTTGCCGGATTTAAGCTTATTGATTCCCCGGTTGTTCGGTTTGTGATGTTCCTCCATAGGGTCGAGGTAGCCTTGTGCTATAAATAGGGCAGTACTCTGTACGAAGTATTCCAGTACTTACGTGCTGAGTACCGCAATACTTCGTGCAGAGTACTGTAGTACTTCAGTCACAGTACTGCGGTACTTCGTACACAGTACTGCGCTAACTGTAAGACGCTATCTTTTTAATGTCCTTTGAACAGGGATAAGGCGATACCCATCTCCAATCCCCGTAGCTCGGCCAGACCCCGTAAACGTCCGATGCAGGAGTAGCCCGGGTTGGTTTTCTTCTTTAGGTCGTCTATCATTTGATGTCCATGATCCGGTCGCATGGCGATGGAGCATTGGCGGCGTTGCTGCAATTCAAGGAAGGCTTTCATGACACCATACATGTCCACATCGCCCTCCAGATGGTTCGCCTCGAAAAAATTACCCTCCGAGTCTCGTTGCGTGCTGCGGAAATGAACGAAATCGATCCGATCCCCGTAACGTTCCATGATCCCGGCCAAGTCGTTATCACTTCTGACACCGAAAGAACCTGTGCATAGGCAAAGCCCGTTGCTAGGATTCGGCACGGCCTCTATTAACTTCCGGAAATCATCTTCCGTGCTCAAGATACGGGGAAGCCCGAGAATGGAATAGGGGGGATCATCCGGATGGATAACGAGCTTGACACCGGCCTCGTCCGCCACGGGAGCTATTTCCCGTAAGAAATAGATCAGGTTCGAGCGAAGTCTCTCCGCATCGATATCTTTATAACGGTCTAACGCTTCCCTAAACTGCTCGATCGTAAAAGTCTCTTCCGAGCCGGGTAGTCCGGCGATCATATTGCGAACCAACAGCTGGCGGTCTTCCTCGCTCATAGCGTCATAGCGTGCCTTGGCTTTCGCCTTGTCCGCCTCCGTATATTCGGCTTCCGCCGCCGGTCGTTTCAATATGAATAAGTCGAACGCCATAAAAGCCGCGCGTTCAAAGCGCAAGGCTTTGGAGCCATCCGGCATCGTATAAGCCAAATCGGTACGAGTCCAGTCCAATACCGGCATGAAGTTGTAAGTAACTACCCGGATATCGCAAGCTCCCAGATTACGGATGCTTTGTTTGTAGTTCTCTATATAGGTTTGAAAATCCCCGGTTTGCGTCTTGATATGCTCGTGTACGGGCACACTCTCAACCACACTCCACCGTAATCCGGCGGATTCGATCAAGGCTTTCCGCTTTTGAATCTCTTCCGTAGTCCAAACTTCCCCGTTCGGGATATGGTGCAACGCATTTACGATACCGGTGGCACCCGCCTGACGGATGTCCCAAAGGCTGACAGGATCATTCGGTCCGTACCAACGCCAAGTTTGCTCACATAGATACATAATGAATAATTTTTAAATTTATCAATGTGCCAATATGCCAATGCGGTTTGATGCATGGCTGGTTGGCACATTATTTAGATGGAGAAAGCGTCGAAACCTCCGTCTATGGGGATCACGGTACCGGTTACGAATGCGGAGGCGTCGCTCGCCAGCCATTGTAAAGTACCGAGTAACTCCTCCGGTTTTCCTAAGCGGCGGAACGGCGTGTGCGCGACGATCGTGTTGCAACGATCACTAGGTGATCCATCCGGATTGCTCATCAATGCCCGGTTCTGCTCGGTAAGGAAGAATCCCGGTGCCATGGCGTTTACTCGCAGGCCCTCTCCGAATTTAATCGCTAGCTCCCCGGCCATGTATTGCGTGAAATTGTTGATAGCGGCTTTCGCGCATCCATAGCCAACTACACGAGTCAATGGGCGTAGGGACGATTCGGACGAGATATTAATAATGCTTCCTTTCCCTTGCCCCACCATGACCTCGGCGAAGACCATTGTCGGCAGTACGGTCCCGAATAAGTTCAGGTCCACGACCGTCCGGAAAGCATCGATATCCAGATCAAAGATCGTCTTGTCGGGAGGAATCGTCGCTCCGGCTTGGTTACCACCCGCCAAATTGACTAAAACATCAATCTTCCCATATGCTTTCAATATCTCTTGCTTGTTTTGCTCCAGCAAGGCTTTATCCAGTACGTTTGAAACCAAGAATAAGGCCTCGCCCCCTTCCGCTTTAATCTCACCAACCAAGGCAGATCCTTTTTGCTCGTTTCGTCCGAGGATTACGACGTACGCGCCTTCTCTCGCCAAGTGTTTGGCCATGCAGGCTCCTAATATACCATAGCCTCCGGTCAACAAAATCACTTTCTCTTTTACGCTAAATAAGGAGTTCATCAGATATAATTATTGTAGTATTGTATATTTTCCTTTACCAAGATATCAATCGGCATATAATTGACAGGCTCAATTTTCTCCTTAAGGATCAAATGCCTGAAAAGTGCCTTGATACAATGATATCCTTGTACCTCCGGTCGCTGGGCGATCAAATGCGTGATCAAGCCGTTTTCCAGATAACGGACGTTCGGTTCTATCACGTCGTAGCCAAGAAGTTTGAAAGGATAGTCCGGCCGTTCGCTACTTAGATAATCTCCAAGGAAATGGGCCCTCGAATTAAAGATGATACCGATTCTTACTTGAGGATATTTGTCGAAGAAAGTATTCAGTAGTCTCGTATTCTCTTCTCGGTCATCTGCGTGCACATGCAGCAAATGAATCTTTCCCTTGAATGAGGTATTGGCGAGATAATCCCGGAATCCTTCCTCTCGCTTCTGCACTTGCGTAGAACATGAATCCCCCTTACGGGTAAAACGGAAAATCACTAGATCGTCCTCTTCACGGATTTGCTCGAATAAAAGGCGTCCCGCTATATACCCCGAATCATATGAATGCGTTCCGTAGTAAGAGATACAATTCGTGTGGTCGATAAAAGAATCGATTAATATATAAGGAATACCTTTCAGGTCTAGCCGCTGGGTCAAGGTCAAGACACTTTGCTTGAATAATGTAGCGATGATAACCCCTTGGCAATCCGCGGTCTCAATCTTCGGGATTAATTCGTCGAAACTGTTGCTATCGTATTGGTCAAAATAGATTTGCTCGACGTCTATATTATAGCTAAACAATTCCCGTTCCGCTTTCTCTATCCCTTGGCTTAGTTTCGCCCAGTATTCCCCTTCATGGAAAGAAGGGATCAAAGCGATGAAATGATATTTTTTCTTCAACGCTAAAGAACGGGCTATCAGATTTGGTTGATAGTCAATTTCTTTTAAGACTTTCTCCACCTTTTTCCGTGCGTCCTCCGATACCTTTCCCCGCTCATGTAAAATGCGGTCTACCGTACCGGTTGATACGCCGGATAATTCGGCGATATCTTTTATCCTGTAATTTTTATTCATGGTATAGATTGTAGTGTGTATTCGTCCTCTCTGCTTATTCGAGTATTTGAAGAGGAGTGTTCAATTTACGGAAAACGTAGCCATACATCATATAGATAAGAGGAACGGCGACGAAAATTCCGATACCGAACAAAATACATCCTAATATCAGGATCCCGATCATAACCAACGCCAGAATGAACAGAGGCAATACTTGTCCTTTCGTTATCTCCCAGCTTTTATGCAAAGACTCGATAATCCCGGCGTTTTCCTCGATAATAAAGGCTTGGAAGAACTGAAGGCGCAATGCCAGATAAATACCGGGGATGATAAAAAATAAGAAACCCGCCAATACGACAAATCCCGTGATAAGACTCGCTAGAAAGTAGGTGATGATATTCTTTGTCTGTTGTCCATATGCGGAAAACTGAGGTTCTTCCCCATCCAACGCCTGAAATATATTTTTCATATATCCTAAGGAGAAAATAATGGAGAATAACGCGCTGATCACGTTTACGATGATTTTACCGATAATAGAACTTTGCATGGGCATCGCGAACGCTGTCAGCGTGAAAGACAAGATACAATATCCGATTAATAATCCGGCTAATATCCATAGTTGCGACTTCGTTCCCTTCCATGCGGTACTGAATACTTCTGATATTATAAATTTAGGTTCCATAATGTATAATATTTGTTTATTGTGTGTGGACACAAATGTAAAATATATTGTTGAAAAAAACAATTTTATTTTCGTTTGAAACCAAAATAGATGTATTTCAACAGGTGCTTCCTTCTAAGTGCTATTAATTTAGGTGAAAAAGATAAGTAGGAAACAGAAAATCGTGTAAAAAGTTTCTACATTTGTAGGATGAAACAGCGAGTAAAGACCCTATTGTGTGAATAGATGTAAAAGATCTCCACTTGGGTTAGAAAGAGAAGGTAACTGAAAAACAGCCTTGAATATATAATTATATACAAATATGGATAAACGAATGCTGAAAATTACGATTACTCAGTTAAGGCAGATCGCATTGTTTGCGGTTGGTATGTCTTTATTAACTGCCTGTGGAAACAGTCAGAGTGGTATGAAATTAGGGGATGCTGAGTTCGCTGTGATGGCGGTCAATTCAACGACTAGCGACCAAACAACATCCTATCCGGCTACCATCAAAGGTACGCAGGATATCGAAGTCCGTCCTCAAGTTTCTGGATTTATCGTGAAATTATGTGTGGATGAGGGAGCTACGGTTCGTAAAGGACAGGCGTTGTTCCAAATTGATCCTACGCAGTACGCTGCTGCGGTAGGTCAGGCTAAGGCCGCGGTCGAGATGGCGAAGGCAAACGTAAGCACTTTAACATTGACCGAGAGGAATAAGAAGACTTTGTTTGATCAGAAAATCATCAGTGATTTCGAGTATCAAACAGCCGTGAACCAGCTGATGTCGGCAAAAGCGAGCTTGGCGCAGGCAGAGGCTCAATTGGTGAGCGCTAACCAGAACTTATCTTTCTGTACGGTTACAAGTCCCTCGAACGGTGTTGTCGGTACATTCCCGTATCGTGTAGGTAGCTTGGTAAGCGCTTCGATCGCTCAACCGCTGACTACCGTATCTGAGATCGGTGATATGTATGTGTATTTCTCTATGACGGAAAAGGAGTTATTGGCATTGACGAAAGCCGGTGGTACCTTGAAAGAGCAATTAGAGAAGATGCCGGCCGTAAGACTGCAATTGGCGGATGGCTCTACGTACCATCATGAGGGTAAGATTGATGCCGTGAGCGGTGTTATCGATCAATCTACCGGTTCTGTAAGCATGCGTGCTATTTTCTCTAACGAGGGAAATGTCTTACGAAGCGGTGGTACTGGTAATATTATCTTCCCGTATACGATGAACGATATCATTACGATCCCTCAATCGGCTACCGTGGAGATCCAGGATAAGAAGTTCGTATTTGTATTGCAGTCTGATAATACGGTGAAGAATACGGAGATCAAGGTTTCCAATTTGGATGATGGTAAGAACTATTTAGTAACAAATGGCTTGAAGTCTGGCGATAAGATTGTCGTGGAAGGCGTACAGATCTTGAAAGACGGTCAAGAGATCCAGCCGATTACTCGTGAGCAACAAAAAGCAAAGTACGATCAGGCCTTGAAAGACCAGCATGACGGTAATTTGCAGACCGCTTTTAATTAATATGTAATCATAGAATAAGACAAATATTCGCTTTTGTCGAGTAAAAACGAAAAACATGAAATTAGATAGATTTATAAACCGCCCGGTGCTCTCCACGGTGATTTCCATCTTGATTGTCATCTTGGGTTTCCTAGGCTTGATTTCCTTGCCGGTTACCCAATATCCGGATATCGCCCCTCCAACCGTATCGGTGAGAGCCACTTATACGGGTGCTAACGCGCAAACCGTATTGAATAGTGTGATTGCGCCTTTGGAGGACCAGATCAATGGTGTTGAGAACATGATGTACATGAGTTCTACCGCCTCGAATAACGGTTCCGCGGAAATTTCCATTTATTTTACGCAGGGAACAGACCCGGATATGGCGGCTGTAAACGTGCAGAACCGTGTGTCTATGGCTCAAGGTTTGTTGCCTGCCGAGGTAACGCAGATTGGTGTGACTACCCAGAAACGCCAGAACTCTATGTTGTTGGTATTTTCTGTATTTGCCGAGGACGATCGTTATGACTCTGAGTTTTTGGAGAATTACGCGAAGATTAACTTGATTCCGGAAGTGCAGCGTGTACATGGTGTAGGTGACGCGAACGTGTTGGGTACGGATTACTCCATGCGTATTTGGTTGAAGCCGGATGTGATGGCTCAATATAAATTAAGTCCGAGCGATGTGACCGTAGCTTTGTCTGAACAAAACGTAGAGGCGGCTCCGGGTTCGTTTGGCGAAAGGGGTAATCAGTCCTTTCAATATACGATTCGCTACAAAGGACGTTTGCAGGAGGCGAATGAGTTTGAGCAGATCGTTGTAAAGGCGTTGCCGGATGGTGAGGTCTTGCGTTTGAAAGATATCGCCGATATCGAGTTGGGGCGTTTGACTTACAACTTTATCAACCGTGTAAATGGTCACGACGCCGTTACCTGTATCGTTTACCAGATGCCGGGAACCAACGCTACGGAAACAATTAGTAACATTGAAACCTTGCTGGAGGAAACCCAGTTGACAATGCCTCCCGGAATGAAGGTGAATGTTTCCATGAATGCCAATGACTTCTTGTTCGCTTCTATCCATGAGGTAATTAAGACTTTGTTGGAGGCGTTCGTATTGGTGTTTATCGTGGTATATGTGTTCTTGCAGGATTTGCGTTCTACGTTGATTCCGGCTATCGCTATCCCGGTTGCCTTGATCGGTACCTTCTTTATGTTATCCTTGATCGGATTTAGTATCAACTTGTTGACTCTTTGTGCTATGGTGCTTGCCATCGCTATTGTGGTCGATGATGCGATCGTCGTCGTCGAGGGTGTCCATGCCAAGTTGGACCAAGGGTACAAGTCGGCGAAACTCGCTTCTATCGATGCCATGAGTGAGTTGGGTGGCGCTATCGTCTCCATTACGTTGGTCATGATGTCCGTGTTTATTCCCGTAAGTTTCATGGGAGGTACAGCCGGTACGTTCTATCGCCAGTTTGGTCTGACGATGGCGATCGCTATCGGTTTGTCCGCTTTGAACGCCTTGACATTGAGTCCCGCCTTGTGTGCGATATTCCTGAAACCGCATGATGAGGAGCATAAAGAAAAGAAAACGACATTTATTTCCCGTTTCCATACCTCATTCAATGCGGCTTACGATTCTTTGCTAGCTAAGTATAAGAAGCAGGTCGTGTTTTTTATCCAGAAGAAATGGCTTTCATTCGGTATTGTCGCCGGTTGTATCGCCGTATTGGTATTCTTGATGCAGGTTACGCCTACCGGTATGGTGCCGAACGAGGATACGGGTACGATCATGGGTGCCGTTACGTTACCACCGGGAACTTCCCAGGAGCGTACCTATGAGGTGATGAATAAGGTCGATAGTTTGATCGCTGCGGATCCGGCGGTAGAGTCGCGTACGGCGGTTGTTGGTTTCAGTTTTATCGGTGGTCAAGGACCTTCTTACGGCTCATTTATCATCAAGTTGAAAGACTGGGAAGACCGTTCTATGATGCAGAACTCGGATATCGTATATGGTAGTTTGTTCATGCGTGCCCAAAAGATCGTGAAAGACGCTCAGGTATTGTTCTTTACGCCGCCTATGATCCCGGGTTACTCCGCATCTAGTGATATCGAGTTGAATATGCAGGATAAGACCGGTGGTGAGTTGGATCGTTTCTTTGATATCTCCAAGGAATATATGGCCGCTCTGACGGCACGTCCGGAGATCAAGTCCGCTCAATCTACGTTTAACCCGAACTTCCCGCAATATGAGATCGATATCGACGCTGCCGCCTGTAAGAAAGCCGGTATCAGTCCGAAGGACATCTTGTCTACCTTGCAGGGATATTATGGTGGTTTATATGCCTCTAACTTCAACCGTTTCGGTAAGATGTACCGTGTAATGGTGCAAGCGGATCCCGATTTGCGTAAGAATATGGAGTCCATGAAGAACATCAAGGTAAAGAGTGGTAACGATATGGCTCCGATTTCTCAGTTCATTACGATGAAGAAGGTATATGGCCCGGATATCATCAGCCGTTTCAATATGTATACCGCCATCAAGGTCATGGTTGCCCCGGCGGATGGTTATACCAGTGGTCAGGCGTTGAAAGCGATTGACGAGGTGGCTAAGACAACGCTTCCGGCAGGTTTCGACTATGAGTTAGGTGGTATGGCGCGTGAGGAAGCAAGTACGAGTGGTAGTACGACGGCTTTGATCTTCTTGCTGTGTTTCGTATTCGTTTACTTGCTGTTGAGTGCGCAGTATGAGAGTTACATCCTTCCTTTGTCCGTATTGCTCTCCGTGCCGTTCGGTTTGATGGGTAGCTTCTTGTTCGTCCAAGGTTGGGCCGCTTTGGGAAATATCCCGGCGTTGAAGATGATCGTAGGAACCATGTCTAACAATATCTATATGCAGATCGCCTTGATCATGTTGGTAGGTTTGTTGGCGAAGAACGCTATCTTGATCGTAGAGTTCGCTTTGGAACGTCGTCGTATGGGTATGAGTATCACATGGGCTGCCGTGTTAGGAGCCGCCGCCCGTTTGCGTCCGATCTTGATGACCTCATTGGCGATGGTGGTCGGATTGTTGCCTATGATGTTCGCATTCGGAGTAGGAGCGCACGGTAACCGTACATTGGGTACAGCGGCTATCGGCGGTATGTTCATCGGTATGATCTTCCAGATCTTTATTGTTCCGGTTTTGTTCGTGGTATTCCAGTACTTACAGGAGAAATTCAAGCCGATCGAATGGGAAGATTTGGATAACAGCGATATGAGTACGGAAATAGAACAGTACGCTAAAATAAAATAAGAGATGACAATGAAGAAACAAATTATATATATGGTATGTGCGACTGCTTTGTTAAGCAGTTGCCATATCTATAAGGCATACGAGCGTCCGGATTCCATCGATGCGACGGGAATTTATCGTGATCCGGTTTCCGAGACTGATACATTAGCCTCCGCGGATACGACCAATATGGGAAACCTTCCTTGGAAGGAAGTTTTTCGTGATCCGAAGTTACAGGCGTTAATTGAGGAGGGATTAGCTAATAACGTAGATATGCAGGCAGCCGTTCTTCGGGTAGAGGAAGCGAAAGTATTGTTGACTTCTGCCCGTCTGTCTTTCTTGCCTTCTATAAACCTTGCTCCCCAAGGTACGATTACGAAGATGGAAAGCAGTGGGTATGTAAAAGCTTACACGGCTCCTGCGGCCGCTAGCTGGGAGGTTGACCTATTCGGAAAGCTCTTGAACGCGAGCCGTGGCCAAAAAGCCTCCTACTTACAGAGCCAGTATTCAAGACAGGCCGTGCGCTCTCAATTGATCGGTGGTATAGCGAATACTTATTATACCTTGTTGATGCTTGATCGGCAGGTGGAAATTACCGCTAAGACGGTTGATATCTATAAAGAGAATGTTCGTGTCATGGAGGCTATGAAGATAGCGGGTATGGCTACCGAGGCTGCCGTGACGCAAATGCGTGCGGCTTACCATCAGGTTTCCGGCTCGTTGATCGAGCTGGAGAGCCAGGTGCGTAGCGTGGAAAACTCATTGTCCGTGTTATTGGCTAAGGCCCCTCAACAGATTGATCGGGGTACTTTGGAGGAACAAGTAATGCCGGAGGATATCATGGTTGGTGTGCCTTTGCAATTGTTGGAGAATCGTCCGGACGTAAAGATCGCGGAGATGACACTTGCCAGTGCTTATTATACGACGAACCAAGCCCGTGCCGCTTTTTATCCGGGATTGAATATCACGGCTACGGCTGGTTGGACGAACGGTTCAGGCATACAGGTCGCTAATCCGGGTCAATTCATGTTTCAAGCTTTGGCTTCGTTGGCCCAACCGATCTTCAACAATGGTAAGTTGGTCGCTAACTTGAAGGTATCGAAGGCAGAAGAGAAGATCGCTCAAATGAATTATCAGCAGACAATTCTGGAAGCTGGTAAGGAGGTGAGTGATGCTTTACATGAGTATGATGCCACGAGCAAGAAGCTTGTGCAAGACAGAGCGCAGATCGAGCAGCTAGAGAAAGCGGTGGCTTATACCAGTGCCTTGTTCCAGTCGGCTCAATCTACTTATTTGGAAATCCTTTCCGCCCAGCAGAGTCTTTTGAGTGCCCAGTTGACGGAAGTGTCCGACAATGTGCAGCGTATGCAAGCGGTTGTCAGTTTATACAGTGCCATCGGTGGTGGTAGAGAATAATAACCTTAAATGTAGTAAAGTTATGATTAGTCCATTAGCATATGTAGATTCAAGCGCAAAGATCGGGAAGAACGTTATGATTCATCCTTTTGCGTACATTGATAAGAACGTGGAGATCGGGGATGATTGCGAGATCATGCCTCATGCCAGCTTGATGAGCGGTACACGCATGGGAAATCGCAACCGTGTATTTAACGGGGCTGTTATCGCTGCTGAGCCTCAGGATTTCTTTTATAAGGGAGGTGATACGATCGCCGTAATCGGAGATGACAACGTGATTCGTGAGAATGTGGTGATTAACCGTTCCTCGACAGCGGAAGGACGTACTAGTATCGGTAATGGTAATTTCTTGCATGAGGGGGTACATGTTTCTCATGATACGCAGATCGGAAACTGTAGTGTATTCGGCTATGGTAGTAAGATTTCCGGAAATTGTATCTTGGAAGATTATGTGATCTTCGGAGGCAATGTATTGATGAGCCAAGGATCCCGGGTTGGGGCTTGGGCGATGATTCAAACCGGCTGTCGTTTCCGTAAGGATATACCTCCTTTTATCGTAGCGGCTCAAGAGCCTACCACGTATTATGGCGTGAACTCTTTCATCATGTCTCATGAGGGATTCAGTGAAAAGGTTATCAAGCACATCAGTCATGCGTACCGGATCATCTTCCAAGGAAACAGCAGCCTTACGGATGCCTTGTTAATGATCAAGGATCAGGTTCCGATGAGTAAGGAGATCCAACATATTATAGATTTCGTTGGTGAGTCTAAATTAGGTATTGTCAAATAAATACTAATAACAAACGATAGGTAAAAGCCGAAGGAAATCATTTCCTCCGGCTTTTTTATGTAATGGAAGGACGGTTTGGTTAATAATGTTTGTTAAATAATGGTAAACGTGCAGCATTTGTCTCTTTTTAAGTGTCTTACTAATAAGACAACACACAATGAAATCCAATAAAGGAGGTTTAATATGAAAAAGTCATTTTTATTATATCTTATCATGTCTGTATTTCTCATCGGTTATTGCGCTTGCGATAATGATGAGGAAAATTTTGATACGGCTACTACCGGACAAGTGATCAAAGTCCCGGATGATATCAAATCTTTTAATTCAGTTACAAAAGAAATCGTTTTCGAGAAGAATATTTCTATCAAGCAAGACGTGCGAGGCAATGAGAAGGTTGAATTCCGGATAGCTGGAAACGGTCACTTCACGGTAGGCAGTATCTCTTCGATAAGTTCCGTTATCTATAATGCCCCAGTCTTATTAGGGGATTATCAGAGATATTATTTATATGATGGATATCCTGTTGTAGATGTTCTACAAAATGAGGTAAGTAACCAAGAGGAAAGGGACGAAAACATGCAAAAGATAGAGAAAGCTTGGAGCAACTTCCTGAAAGTATTGAATGAGGCTGGAAAGTTGAAGTAGTGATTACCGGTTTGGGATGTAATTCTGCGATACATCTTTTTTGCGCATTTAATAAGTACGTTCTGTATTACATTTGCTAGCGTTTAAATTTAAGTAAATGTGATGAGTATGGGAAAGAACGATTTTGTATGCGGACGTACATAACCGAGTTATGTGAGGGAGGACATCATTCTACGGCGAAGAGTTATCAAGATGCCTTGAATTCATTCAAGCGGTTTAGTGGTCGGGAGGAAATCCCTTATACCTATATTAATAACGAGAACCTTCTATTTTATCAAAATTTCGGAGAAACTTTGCGTCGACAGATTGGAGAAACGTGTGGCGAGCCAGCCGGAAGGGGAGAAGGATTATGAGGTCTATGTCGCTTCCCAAAAGGAGATGAGCCTCACTGCTGCAGGCAAGCGGAAGTGGGTAGAACGAATCCTGTTCCGCTCCATAGTTTTCATCCGCTGTACCGATACCTTACGTAGAAAGGAGATCGTGCACCTTCCATACATCAAACGTTTCATGGTGAACATCGCCGGAGAGAGGCGAGGCGGCATACGTCCCGTGGCCTTCATCCCGGACGATCAGATGGCCAAGCTTCGCCGGATAGTGGGACCTGTTTTGTGATTCGCATAGACTTGCTTGGCTGTGCCAAGGTCAGTATTTCCCGTGATCTGCTTGGTGGGGTTTCTTTGCTTGTTGCTAAATTATATGCATGTATGTCTGAAAAAGGCAGACAAACCCTGTATCGTGGCTTTTGATGAATTTCAGCAGATTTCCAAATACCCTGAAAAAAATATTGAAGCTTTATTGCGCTCCCATATTCAGCATTTATCTAATGTGCATTTTATCTTTTCAGGCAGTGGGTGTCATTTGGTAACGGAGATGTTCCTCTCTTCCGCTCGTCCATTCTATAACAGTACATCGATTTTGGAATTGTATCCTATCGTCGCTGAAGAATACATACCTTTTGTCTGTCATTGGTTTGATGTGTATGAACGGGCTATTCGTGAGGAAGATGTATTGGTTATATATCGTTTGTTTGAGGGGAATACATATTATATGCAGAAAACTTTTCATGAAGCTTTTATAAATATCCCTATAGGCAGTAGTTGTACGTTGGATATATTACGGCAGACAGTTGATGGAGTTTTGGAAGAGGCAGGCGATGGATATCGCCAACTATTGTCCAGAATTCCCGAACGTCAGAAAGAATTGCTGTATGCCATAGCCTCAGCAGGTAAGGCGGAGAAGATTATGAGTGCCGGTTTCATTCGTAAATATTCATTGGTCTCCAGCAGTGCAGTCCAAGCGGCTGCCCGTAAACTGATGGAATTGGATTTGCTGACTGAAGAAGATAATATTTATTTTATCCCGGATATTCTGTTCCGTATGTATCTTCAGCGGCTAAAGAACACGAATATTATCTTCATTCCGTCGTAACTATCCGTATCCACATAAAAAGAAAGAGGCTAACCCCGAAGGATCAGCCTCTTTTATCGCTTTAATAGAAATTCAAATTAAAGTGCACCCACTTCTTTCAAAGCCTCGTTAGTCTTATGAACAGCGGCAGCGCTCTTAGCGAACAACTCTTTCTCCTCAGCTGTCAATTCCAACTCAACGATCTTCTCGATACCGTTCTTGCCAAGGATAACAGGAACACCGATGCAGAGATCAGATTCACCGTACTCACCTTCCAAGTAAACAGAGCAAGGAACCATCTTACCTTGGTTGTGAATGATAGACTCAACAACGAATGCTCCAGCAGCACCCGGCGCATACCAAGCGGAAGTACCTAACAATTTAGTTAATGTAGCGCCACCAACCATTGTGGAAGCAACAACCTCTTGCAATTTTTCTGCGCTTAACAATTTGCTAACAGGGATACCTTTGTAAGTAGCCAAGCGAGCCAACGGAATCATTGTAGTGTCACCGTGACCACCGATTACCATACCCTCAACCTCGTTAGCGTTACAGCCTAGAGCCTGAGATAAGAAATATTTGAAACGAGAGCTATCCAAAGCACCACCCATACCGATGATACGGTTCTTCGGCAAGCCTAAAGACTTCAATGACAAATAAGTCATTGTATCCATCGGGTTAGAGATAACTACCAAGATTGCGTTCGGAGAGTATTTCAAGATGTTTTGAGCTACGCTCTTAACGATACCAGCGTTAACACCGATCAGTTCTTCGCGAGTCATACCCGGTTTACGAGGAATACCAGAAGTGATAACTACAACGTCAGAGTTAGCTGTCTTCTCATAATCGTTTGTGCAACCTACAACCTTAGTATCGAAACCTAGCAATTGAGCGGTCTGCATCATATCCATCGCTTTACCTTCGGATACGCCTTCCTTTACGTCTAGCATTACAACTTCGTCTGCCACTTCATTGAAGGCAAGAACATTTGCGCAAGTAGCGCCTACATTTCCGGCACCAACAACTGTTACTTTTGACATAATAAATAAGTTTTAGTATGTTATTACTTAATAATACGCTATGTTTTTTAACGATGGCAAAGGTACAATCTATTACGGAATAAAGAAATATTTCCGTATATATTTTTGAGGGACATTATTAAATATCGCTAAAGCCTTGTCGAGGCTTCTTGACAACTTGGTACGCTTTTATTTTTAAGATCTTGAGGAAATGTTGTATCTTGGGTGTGAACAAAACTAAACCGAGGGAAGTTTTATTTATATGGGTTATTAATCTTAAATCCAACGTACTTATGAAAGTTCTTATATATATCCGAAAAGTCCTGTTTTTGTTTCTCTGCGGGGCCTTGTCTTTCTCTTACGGCTACGGTCAGGAGCTACCGCTTCTGCCGGATACGATCAAGCCTCTCTTGTCGGATTCCAATTTGATAGATGAGTTGATCACTGTCGGATATGCTACGGGCAATCGTAGTACTTTATCCGGTTCCGTAAATCGGGTGAATGAAGGGGGGATGAATGAGGGATTGATCTCTACACCCTTGGACGCTCTTCGGGGAAGGGTATCCGGCGTTAGTATCCCGGTTGGAGGAAATAGCGCCGCTGCCTTGGCTGCCGTCCGGGTCCGGGGTACAACTTCCTTAACGGGAGGTAATGATCCGTTGGTGATTATTGATGGGGTTTTTGCCGATCTTAATTTGCTTAGCTCGATCTATCCGGCGGATATCGAGAACTTCACGATCTTGAAAGATGCCTCGGAGACTGCTCAATATGGTTCTCGTGGCGCTTCCGGTGTTATCGAGGTAACGACAAAGAAAGGGCGGCAGGGAGCTTTTAGTATCAGTTATGATGGGAGTTTCGGTGTGGAGGCGGCTTATAAAAGTTTGGATATGTTATCGACGAATGGTTTCCGGAAACTGGCGGAGGAACGTAATATCGGTATTTTAGATTTAGGAAATAATACGGACTTTCAGGATGAGGTCACCCGGTTGGGGTTGGTGCAGAATCATCATATCGCTTTTGGGGGTGGTTCGGAGACTTCCAGTTATCGTGCCTCCTTGGGATTTGTGGAAAGGGAAGGGGTTATCAGAAATACGAACTCACGTAATTTTACGACCAAGTTGAATATTACACAGCATGCGTTCAATGATCTTCTAGTCTTTGATTTAGGCATATTTGGTTCCTTGCTGAAAAATGCTTATTTAAATGACGTACAGAAGATGTTCTATTCCGCCGCTACTTTCAACCCGACATTTCCGAATCATAAGAATATGGAGACGGGTAGCTGGGATCAAATAACTAACGCTAGCCAGATCACGAATCCTTTGGCTTGGTTGGAGGTGAAGGATGATGATTCGAATGCTCATATAAATACGCACTTAAAACTGGTTTTTAACTTGAGTAAGCATTTAATGTTTACGGCTTTCGGTTCGTATACCTATAATGTAATAGATAACGCCCAATACCTCCCTACTTCGGTTTGGGCACATGGGCAGGCTTATCGGGGGGAGCGGAAAACAGAATCTTTATTAGGAGATTTCATGTTGGCCTATAAAAAAGACTTTGGTTTGCATCAACTAAATGTATTGGGATTGGCGGAAGCTCAGAAAATGATAACGAGAGGTTTTTATACGACTGCGACGAATTTCAGTACCGATCGTTTTGGTTATGATAATTTACAGGCAGGTGCGGTACGTTTATGGGAGGGGACCGGTTCTTACTATGAGGCTCCTCATCTGGCTTCTTTCCTTGGACGTGTGAATTATATTTATGATGGAAAGTATATCGCTACCGTGAATGCCCGTGCGGATGCCTCTTCGAAAGTGGGGGCCAATAATAAATGGGGTTTTTTCCCTTCGGCTTCTGTCGCTTGGGTGTTGACCGAAGAGGAGTTTATGGAAGGTGTCTCGTGGGTAAGGAATTTAAAGATTCGTTCGGGATATGGCCTATCCGGTAATCAAGACGCGATCGATTCTTACAATTCTTTGCGATTGATGAAACCTAATGGGGTTGTTTCCGTAAATGGTGCGCCCACCGTTACCTTGGGTACGATCCGTAATGCGAATCCGGACTTGAAATGGGAGGTGAAACGTACGTTCAATGCCGGTATCGATGCAGGGTTTTTCGACAATCGTTTTATTCTTGCCGTAGATTATTATAATTCCAAGACGGATGATATGTTGTATTTATACGATGTAAGCGTTCCGCCTTTCGCTTATAATAAAATGTTGGCGAATCTGGGATCGATGCGAAATAGTGGCGTGGAATTGGGTATTGGCGTCACGCCCTTGCGTACGAAAGATATGGAATTGAATATAAACGTAAACGTAACTTTCCAACGGAATAAATTGCTCTCCTTGAGCGGTTACTATAAAGGGGAATATATGTCCGCCCCGGAATATACTAGCATCTCGGATTTAAATGGGGCTGGTTTCCATGGAGGGTATAATCATATCGTTTATCAAATGGTCGGACAGCCTTTGGGTGTTTTTTATTTACCGAAATGTACAGGTTTGGTTTCCGATGGGAACGGCGGCTATAAGTATGAGATTGAGGACTTGAATGGAAACGGGGTGAGTTTGGAGGATGGTGAGGATCGTTATATTGCGGGACAAGCTATGCCGAAAACACTTTTAGGCTCTAATATCAGTTTCCGGTATAAACAATTCGATCTATCAGTACAGATTAACGGAGCCTTTGGGCATAAGATTTATAATGGAACATCGCTAACTTATATGAATATGGATATATTCCCGGATTATAACGTGTTGCGAGAAGCCCCATCCCGGAATATCCAAGATCAGACGGCTACGGATTATTGGTTGGAGAAAGGGGATTATATCAATTTTGATTATTTGACGTTGGGTTGGAACGTGTCTCTTGGTAATTTAAGGAAATATGTAAGAAACGTACGGCTTTCGGTTTCCGTAAATAATTTGGCGACAATTACAGGTTATTCGGGATTGACTCCGATGATAAATAGCTCTATCGTAAATAATACCTTAGGTATAGACGATAAGCGATCTTATCCGGTGGTTCGTTCCTATACGATGGGGTTGAGTTTTAATTTTTAAAAAGGTGTTCGTATGAGAAAGCTTTCTATTTTATCCTATATATTTGCGGGTTTGATGTTATCGTCGTGCGATGGCTATCTGAAAGAGGACCCTCGTGATCAGCTTTATCCGGAGGATGCGTACGATACCCCTCAGAATGTCTATCTGAATACGGTTGCTTCCTTATATAATTATATCGGAGGTTATAGCGATAGCCAAGGATTGCAGGGAACGTACCGGGGTGTCTACGACTTGAATACCTTTACGACTGACGAGGCCATGCTCCCGACTCGTGGCGGCGACTGGTATGACGGCGGTTTCTGGCAAGGTCTCTTCTTGCATAAGTGGGGAACGAATAGTGACGCTATCCAAGCTACTTGGGAATATCTGTATAAAGTAATCGTATTAAGCAATCAATCTTTAGAGATATTAGGCGAGTTGCGGCAAAAAACGGATTATAACGATTTAGATCGGTATGAGGCGGAGGTTCGTGCTTTTCGTGCGATGTATTATTATTATTTAGTCGATATGTTTGGCCGTGTCCCTCTTATCGTTTCTTCTTCCATTCCGGTGAAAGACGTGCGGCAGAGTGACCGGAAAGAGGTCTTTGATTTTGTTGTAAAAGAATTACAAGAATCCCTTTTGTTATTGAGTACGGCGCATAGTAATTCGCCCGGCGATTATTATGGAAGAATTACGAGACCGGTTGTTTATTTCTTATTGGCGAAGTTGGCCTTAAACGCAGAAGTGTTTACGGATAACGACTGGACAGATGGTCTGCGTCCGAATGGACGGGAAATCTATTTTAGAGTAGGCGAGAGGAAGTTGAACGCTTGGCAAACGGTTGTGGCGTACTGTGATTCAATAACAGACTTAAACTATAGCTTATCTCCGAACTATGCGGATAATTTTTCTGTATTTAATGAATCGTCAGGAGAGAATATTTTCACGATTCCGATGGATAAGAACTTATATACGAACCAAATGCAATATCTTTTCCGCTCCCGTCACTATAATCATGCCAAAGCATATGGATTGGGGGGAGAGAACGGCTCTTGCGCTACGATAGAGACCCTTCGGGTATTTGCGTATGGGACGGACTCGGTCGATACCCGATTTTATGAGAATTATTACGCCGATACGATGTTTGACCTCAATGGTGATACGATTCGGTTAGATAATGGGACTCCTTTGGTGTATTTACCTCTAGAGGTTAGGTTGGATTTGTCTAGGTTGCCTGCCGAGAAAACGGCGGGTGCCCGCATGAAGAAATACGAGATCGATAAGATGGGGACGAAAGATGGAAAGCTATCGGATAATGATATCGTATTATTCCGTTATGCGGATGTCTTGTTAATGAGATCGGAAGCGAAAGTTCGTAATGGAGAGAATGGGGATGAAGAGTTGAATGCCGTTCGTTTCCGTGTGGGAATGTTACCTCGTAAGGCGACATTAGAAAATATTTTGGCTGAGCGTCAACTGGAATTGGCTTGGGAAGGCTGGAGGAGGCAGGATTTGGTGCGTTTTGGAAAGTTTACCCGCCCTTATACGGATCGCCCTCAATTGCCCCATGAATCGAATGGCTATACCACTGTTTTCCCCATTCCCGATAAAGTCCGTTCCTTGAATCCGAACTTGACACAGAATCCGGGGTATTAACTTGAATTTTGGGTGAAAACTAATTCTTTGTTTTCACCCAAAGAGCATATCTTATTCTACATACAATACTAAACCTTTCAGATATTCCCCTTCCGGATGGTAGATATTCACCGGATGATCTGCGGGTTGGGTTAATTGATGTAAGATTCGGACACTACGGCCGGATTGGGCGGCAGCACTAAATACGGCTAAACGGAAATTCTCTTTACTAACTACTTGAGAACAAGAGAAAGTAAACAAGATTCCTCCCGGCTTGATCTTCTCGAAAGCGATCGCATTTAATTTGCGATACCCTTGTAAGGCGTTACGTAGTACATTCTTATGTTTAGCGAACGCAGGAGGGTCCAATATGATTAAATCATAATTACTTCCCATTTTTTCCAAATACTTAAACGCATCTTCCGCATATGCCTCATGACGGGGATCTCCCGGGAAATTCAACTCGACATTCTTTTTCGTCAAAGAAATCGCTTTCGCCGAACTGTCTACGGAATGAACTACCTTAGCGCCTCCTCTCATCGCATAGAAAGAGAAACCGCCCGTATAACAGAACATATTCAATACGGAGCGATCCTTTGCGTAATGCTCCAACAAAGAGCGATTCTCCCGTTGATCCACGAAGAAACCTGTCTTTTGGCCTTTCTGCCAGTCTACACAGAATTTCAGTCCGTTTTCTATAGCGATATCTTCCACTTCGCCTCCGAATAAGTAACCATCTTCGCTACCTAAATTCGCTTTATAAGGTAAAGTCGCTTCCGATTTATAGTAGATGTTTTGTAAAGTATCGCCCAATACCGCTTTCAAAGCCTCCGCGATCTGATGACGGGCATAATGCATTCCTACCGAATGTGCTTGCATAACCGCCGTATGCGCATACATATCGATCACCAATCCCGGTAAATTATCGCCTTCGCCGTGAATCAGGCGGAACGTATTATTATTTTCTACCCCAGCCAGCCGCAAGGTCTTTCTGAGTTCGTAAGCAATACGGATACGTTCGATCCAAAAAGCATCGTCGATGGCGATTGGGGTGAAAGATAACACACGTACGGCGATACTGCCGATTTGGTAATGGCCGATTGCCAAAAAACGCTGGTTCGCTCCGTATACCTCTACCAAGTCACCCTCTTCCGGGTCGCCTTCAACAGATTGGATCGCCCCGGAAAATACCCATGGATGGAAACGCAATAGCGATTCTTCTTTCTTAGGCTTGAGAAAAACTTTACAATACTTCATTTATGCTTGATTCAATAAATTATATATTCTTAGGCAAGCCCAAGCATCGAGGGCCGCATATTTCTTTTGTGAGTCTGTCAATACATCCGCCTCCCAATTCGTGAGGCGTTGTCCTTTTGATATTTTTTTTTGGAAAAGTATCGCATATATCTTTTGCAGGCTGGCATCCTCAATGCCGAACTGGCCTACGTAATTCTGTAAATCAAGGAAATTGGCGGGTTCTATATCCGAACGCTTCCGTATCGCCCCGAAATCATCCCGTAAAGATAACCCGATCTTTAAGGTCGAACTGCTTTTCAGGAATTTCTCCAGAGATTCCGGTATACCGATATGATTCAAGCGGAACAAGAAACAAGTATCATCCGTTGATATCTGCATCAATGAGATCTTGTAACGCTGTCCTTTCTTAAAGCTGGGACGGGTCTCCGTATCAAAACCGACAATCGGAAAACGCAGCAAGTACTCTACGGCCTTGTCTGCCTCCTCTTTACTAAGGATCGTAATGATACGTCCCTTGAATTCCTCTACGGTAAGTTTCGCTATTTCCTCTTTAGTAATTGTATGTATAAATTGTTGTATCATTCTTCCTCTTCATTCTTTTCCAAATCCTCATCACCACTGTAACGCATAGCGTGCAACGCTTTCAAGGCATTCAATAATTGCTGTCCCCAGTATTCTTGGAAGTTCGTGCGGCACAAAGCGATAGCCTCTTGCATAACTTCCTCGTTTCCTTGACGGAATAAAGATACAAAATTTCCTGTATCTTGATAGACATCTGCCAAATTCTCGGAAATAAACGCTGCGATAGGAGTATCGCTATACCGCATATCCGCATGAAATGTTTCCAGATAGGAATCTCGTTCGCCAAGCAAACCGGCTATCCGTGAACGAACCGACTCGTACATGTCTTCTGAAACGGAAAGCTCGAGTTCGGTTTCCTCTTCAGATTCCACTTCGGGCAACAGGCTGGCCTTTAAGTATAAAAGAGGCAAAAGTTTTGTCGCCTTATCTACGAAGTCGAAAAGCCCGGTATTTCCGGCGGTCTCAACAAAGGTACAATATTCCAGTGCTACCGTAACAAATTCTAGCGTGTTGCGCTCGTATATCGGATTTTCTTCTTTTTCCATGTGCCTGTTCGTCTAATCATTCTTGATAACAATTCGCAAAAATACAACAAAAATCCGTTTTTTTCGTGATAAAGTCCCGAATATTCTTTTTAGTCGGGGATTGCTCTCCTATATATTTCCTGTTTTATTATTTTTGTGCAATTAATAGAAGGAATGTTAATGATAGACTAATGTTGGATATACTAATTAGGATAAAAAAACCGATCGAGTTATGAGTTCATGTGGAAAGAATGAGAACCCTCAAGAGATGAATCGCCGTAAATTCTTGAAGGTATTTGGGGGTGGGGCTGTCGCCTCTTCGGCGGCGCTTTACGGTTGCGCTCCCAAGAATGAGCCGGGGGCGGCTGTGGCGTTAGGTGAGGTTCCTACCGATAAAATGACCTATCGCCAACATCCTACGAATGGCGATAAGGTTTCTATTTTAGGATATGGTTGTATGCGTTGGCCCTTGAAACAAGGATCGGACGGTAAAGACCAGATTGATCAAGAAGCCGTGAATCGTTTAGTGGATTATGCGATAGAGCATGGGGTGAATTACTTTGATACTTCTCCTGTTTATGTACAAGGTATGTCCGAGAAAGCGACCGGTATCGCATTGGCACGCCATCCTAGGAACTCCTATTATTTGGCCACTAAACTGTCAAACTTCCAGAACTATACGAGAGAAAACTCGTTGGCGATGTATCGGCAGTCGTTCCGTGATTTGCAAACCGATTATCTGGATTATTATTTGCTTCACTCTATCGGTGGGGGGAATGGTATCGAGCTTTTCAATGACCGCTATATAAATAATGGAATGCTTGATTTCTTGGTGAAAGAACGGGAAGCGGGACGTATCCGTAACCTAGGTTGGTCTTTTCATGGGGATGTAAAAGTGTTTGATTATGTGTTGGATATGGGCGTGAAATGGGATTTCGTTCAGATACAGCTGAATTATCTGGACTGGAAACATGCCTCGGGGCGTAACGTAAACGCTGATTATCTGTATGGCGAATTAGAGAAGCGAGGTGTTCCGGCAATTATCATGGAACCGCTATTAGGAGGTCGCTTATCGAATGTTCCGGATCATATCGTTGCTCGTTTGAAACAGCAACGGCCTGAGAATAGCGTGGCTTCATGGGCTTTTCGTTTCGCCGGCTCTCCGGATGGGGTCTTGACGGTGCTAAGCGGCATGACTTATATGGAGCATTTGCAAGATAATATCCGTACCTATTCCCCGCTTATCCTGGTAACGGACGAGGAGAAAGACTTTTTGGAAGAGACGGCCCAGCTTATGATGAAATATCCGACAATACCTTGCAATGATTGCAAATATTGTATGCCTTGTCCATATGCGTTGGATATTCCGGGTATTCTCTTACATTATAATAAATGTGTGAACGAAGGGAATGTTCCGAAAAGCGCACAAGACGAAAATTATGCGAAAGCTCGTCGTGCCTTCTTAGTCGGTTATGACCGGAGTGTCCCAAAGTTGCGTCAAGCGAACCATTGTACAGGGTGTGAGCAATGTAATCCTCATTGTCCGCAGGGTATCGATATCCCCAAAGAGATGCAGCGTATCGATAAATTCGTGGAAGAGTTGAAAGTGAATGGTTAACCTTTAAACAAACGGAAAATTATGTTACGAAAAATAAGAATATTCGCCGCCACCTTTTGCTTTGTGCTGATAACCCTGTTATTTCTTGATTTCACGGGTACGATTCACGCTTGGTTCGGATGGTTGGCAAAGATACAGTTTTGGCCTGCGTTGTTGGCTTTGAATGTCGGTGTTGTGGTAGGGTTGATAATCTTGACTCTTTTATTGGGGCGTGTATATTGTTCCGTTATCTGCCCTTTAGGGGTATTGCAAGATATCATTTCGTGGTTTGCTAGTAAACGGAAGAAATACCGCTTTTCCTATTCTCCCGCATTGAAGTGGGTGCGTTATGGAACCTTGGTTATTTTTATATTGGCTTGTATCGCTGGTATCGGTTCCTTGGTAGCGTTGATTTCGCCTTATAGCGCTTATGGGCGTATCGCTTCTAATTTATTTGCGCCAATCTATCAAGAGGGCAACAATCTATTGGCCTATTTCGCAGAACGTATGGATAGTTACGCATTCTATTCGGTGGATGTATGGGTGCGTAGCCTGGCTACGATGGGAATCGCTATTCTGAGCTTTGTCATATTGGTGATTTTAGCTTGGAGAAATGGACGTACATATTGTAATACGATCTGTCCGGTAGGTACGGTTCTCGGTTTTTTGTCGAAGTATGCTTTACTTAAACCTCGCATTGATACCGATAAATGTAATGGTTGCGGATTATGCGCACGTAAATGCAAGGCTTCTTGCATCGACTCTAAGAATCATGCGATCGATTATAGCCGTTGCGTGACTTGTATGGACTGTTTGGATAATTGCCGTCAAGGCGCGATTTCGTATACGAGGGCACACAAGGCTGATAAAGCTACTTCGGTAAAAGAATCCTCAACGAAGGACACTACGGATGTTTCCCGCCGTCGAGCCTTGTCAGCTACGGCATTGGTAGCCATGTCTTCTGTTTTGCATGCTCAGCAGAAAAAGCTGGAGGATTATGTGGAGATGAAGAAAGACGGAGGCTTTGCGCCGATTAAAGAACGTAAAGAGCCGAATCGTTTGGCGTCATTGGTTCCTCCCGGAGCCTTGAGTATTGGGAATCTGGCCCAACATTGCACGGGGTGTCAGCTTTGTGTATCTGTCTGCGAGAATCATGTCCTGCGTCCATCTACGGATCTGATGAAACTGATGCAGCCGGAGATGGCATTCGATAGAGGGTATTGCCGTCCGGAATGTGTGAAATGTTCGGAGGTTTGCCCGACGGGAGCGATCAAACCGATTACGAAAGAAGACAAATCTGCTATACAGATCGGTCATGCCGTATGGGTAAAAGATCTTTGTATTGTCAATACGGACGGTATGAGTTGTGGTAATTGTGAACGCCATTGCCCGACAAAATCGATCCAGATGGTGGCGAAAGATCCTGCAGATCCGAAGTCGTTAAAGATCCCGGTGATCAATACGGAAACTTGTATTGGTTGTGGTGCTTGCGAGTACCTTTGTCCATCTCGTCCTTATAGTGCGATCTATGTAGAAGGACATGAGATGCACAGATCTATTTAATGCCGTTAAAATCTATCCCCAAAAACATGTACGTGTTTCCGCGAAAACATGTACATGTTTTTCAGAAAACACGTACGTCTTTTTTTCAAAGGTTCGTCAGACTCGATTTTTCTATGTACATTTGCGTGTTATAAAAGAATTATTGAGAAACTATTTATGGCAAAGAAGACAACAACAACGAAGCAAAATCATACAGAGCCGAGCTGGTTCGCAGCCTTGAAGACTTTTTTTACAAATGAACGGACCCGTTTCATTACAGGTTTGATTATCTCTATACTAACCATTTACGTAGGGCTTGCCTTGATTTCGTTTTTCTTTACAGGAGCCGCCGATCAAAGTAAAATAGAGAATGTTCCTTTAGGGGATTTGTTGACCAATCGAGGATCGGTAGAGAATTGGACGGGCGTACGCGGGGCGTATTTGTCTGATCTATTGATGAACCGTTGGTTCGGTATCTCTTCTTTTATGATCCTCTTTTTCTTGGGATCGGTTGGGGCGAAACTCATGAATTTAAATAAAGTATCCTTGTTGAGACGTTTCTTGTTCAGTGCTTCGGCGTTGATCTGGGGATCTGTGTTTTTTGCTTTCATATTTATCAAGGGATATGAGGATACGTTTATTTATCTAGGCGGTCAACACGGATATTACATCTCGGAGATGTTTATTACCAATATCGGAATTCCCGGAACGATCTTGCTTTTATTAGGCTCATTCTTAATCATCGCAATTTTTACCAGTAAGAAGACAATCCCGTTCTTACAGTGCGTATTCTCTTTGGGCTGGGTAAGGAACCGTTTGAAACGTGAGAAGAAAGAGGATGAGGTAGAAGTGGAGCAGACGCAAAAAGAGGATGTTGTAACTCCTCGCTCTAAGCCTGTCGTAGAGCAACCGGATGAACAACCCGAAATGGATGATTACGAAGAGTTTGATACGGAGGCTGAATTGTTGGAGGCCGAAGGGAAAGAAAACCGTAAAACAGAACCGGAATATCAGGAGGAAGAGGTCGCTGGTGATGATTTAGTAGTTACGATCGCTAAAGGTGACGACGATCCTATATGCGAAAAGACAGATGAGATAAATACCCCGGAATCAGAGGATGGGGAGGATGCTGGATTCACGGTGGAGGTTGCCGCCGGTAATGATGAAACCTACGATGCTTCGGCCTTGGGTACGTATGATCCCCGTTTGGATCTTTCCCGTTATGTATTTCCTACCTTGGACTTACTGAAAGCGTATGATAGTGGGAGCATGGAGATCAATCGGGACGAATTGGCAGAAAACCAACGCTTGATCAAGCAAGCCTTGGAAGATTTCAATATCAAGATCGCCTCGATCAAGGCAACAGTCGGACCTACGGTTACGCTTTATGAGATTGTACCCGAGGCGGGTGTCCGTATTTCTAAGATCAAGAACTTGGAGGATGATATCGCCTTGAGTTTATCCGCTTTGCAGATCCGTATTATCGCTCCGATGCCCGGAAAGGGAACGATCGGTATCGAGGTGCCGAATAAGAATCCTCAGACGGTATCGATGCAATCTGTTATCGCTTCACGCCGATTCGTTGAGGGTAAGTATGAGTTGCCTGTGGCGATGGGTAAGACGATTACGAACGAGGTGTTCATGTTCGATCTTTGTAAGACACCGCATCTATTGGTAGCCGGTGCTACGGGGCAAGGTAAGTCTGTCGGTCTAAATGCGATCATCACTTCCTTATTATATAAGAAGCATCCATCGGAGTTGAAATTCGTGATGGTAGACCCGAAAATGGTTGAGTTTAGTATCTATTCCAAGATAGAACGTCATTATCTGGCGAAACTTCCGAATGCGGAGAAGCCGATCGTTACGGAGCCAGCTGACGCTGTCGCTACATTGAACTCGTTGGTGATCGAGATGGAAGACCGGTACCGTTTACTGGTGAACGCGAATGTTCGTAATATAAAGGAATACAACGCTAAGTTTATCGAACGGCGGTTGAACCCGCAGAAGGGACATCGCTTCTTACCCTATATCGTGGCAGTGGTGGATGAGTTTGCCGACTTGATCGCAGTGGCCGGACGTGAGATCGAGTTGCCTATCTCTCGTATTGCGGCGAAGGCCCGTGCGGTAGGTATCCATATGATCTTGGCTACGCAACGCCCGGATACAAAGGTGATTACCGGTACGATCAAGAGTAACTTTCCGAGCCGTATTGCCTTTAAGGTTGCTTCTATGATCGATTCACGTACGATTCTGGATGCTCCGGGCGCTAACCGTTTGATCGGACGGGGCGATATGTTGATTGTCGTGGCGGGACAAGAGCCGGTTCGTGTGCAATGCGCTTTTGTAGATACGCCCGAGGTGGAGGATATCGTGGATTATATCGGTGAGCAGGCTGGCTTCCAAACCGCTTATCTGCTTCCGGACTATGTACCGGAAGGGGGGGAGGCATCGACTTCGGGAGCTGTCGATTTATCAGATCGAGACCCCTTATTTGATGAGGCGGCTCGCTTGATCGTGATTCAGCAACAAGGTTCTACTTCTTTGATCCAGCGTAAATTCGCTATCGGTTATAATCGTGCCGGACGTTTGATGGATCAATTGGAGGCTGCCGGTATTGTTGGCCCGTTTGAGGGAAGTAAGGCCCGTCAAGTATTGGTGCAAGATGAGTATTCGTTGGAGCAAGTATTAAATGCTTTGAAATAAATATGAGAAGAGAACATAAAATAAGAGTGTGGCGGTGTAGTGCGTTTGTCGGATTATTCTTGTGTTTCCTGTTGGGACTAGGATTGGGGGCACATGCCCAGAACGCGAATGATATCTTGAGGAAGGCGGCCGCTGCTTATGAGAATTCAAATGGGATAAGTGCTTCTTTTACGATGTTTACCCGTTCTGCCGGTCAGAATGCGGGAGAGAGTTTTGAGGGAACCATCCAGATGAAAGGTGATAAGTTTACATTAGTTACGCCGGAGGCGCTTACTTGGTTTAATGGTACGACGCAATGGACGTATGTGGAACGGAACGATGAGGTGAACGTGACGAATCCTACGGGAGAGGAGTTGCAATTTACAAATCCCGCTCTTTTATTAAATAGTTATAAGAAGGGATTCACGGCGGCTTATAAAGGCGAGAGTACGGCACCGAACGGAAAAGCCGCTTACGATGTGGAATTGACACCGAAGAAAAAAGGGGATATCGTGAAAGTGGAGTTGCAAATCGAGAAATATTCAAATTTCCCGGCTCGTATCACGGTTACTTCTAAAAACGGCGTTAGCAGTACGATCCAGATCAGCCAATTGAAAACAGGTATAAACCAACCAGATCGTTTTTTTGTTTTTAACGAAGGGGATTATCCGGACGTAGAGGTGATAGACCTTCGATAATAGAGAATTGAAAATTGATAATTAATACTTAGATACTATGAGCGATTCAGAGAATGAGAAAGTACGTTGCCTTATTATAGGCTCGGGTCCAGCAGGTTATACGGCAGCGATTTATGCTTCCCGTGCAAATTTATCTCCGGTGCTTTATGAAGGAATACAGCCGGGGGGACAATTAACGACAACTACGGAGGTGGAGAATTTCCCGGGATATCCGGACGGTATAACCGGTCCTGAGTTAATGGAAGATTTAAAAAAACAAGCCGTCCGTTTTGGTGCGGATATCCGTTTCGGTATCGCTACCGCCGCTGATTTGGGTGAGGCTCCTTATAAAATTACGATTGATGGCGAGAAAGTGATCGAGACGGAGACTTTGATTATCGCTACGGGTGCTTCCGCGAAGTATCTGGGTCTTCCGGATGAACATAAGTATGCGGGTATGGGTGTATCCGCTTGTGCTACTTGCGATGGTTTCTTCTATCGTAAAAAGACGGTAGCGGTAGTGGGTGGTGGAGATACGGCCTGTGAGGAAGCGATTTACTTGGCTGGTTTGGCGAAGCAGGTTTACTTGATCGTGCGTAAACCCTATTTGCGTGCTTCAAAAGTAATGCAAGAACGTGTCTTCAAAACTCCGAATATCACGGTACTTTTCGAGCATAATACCTTAGGTTTGTTTGGAGAGAATGGCGTGGAGGGTACTCATTTGGTAAAACGTATGGGAGAGCCGGATGAGGAGAAAGTGGATATCGCCATCGATGGTTTCTTCTTGGCGATTGGTCATAAACCCAATTCGGACATCTTCAAGCCATGGGTAGATACGGATGAGGTTGGTTATATCGTGACGGTTCCGGGAACTCCCCGCACGAAAGTTCCGGGTGTATTTGCCGCCGGAGATGTCGCTGATCCCCATTATCGTCAAGCTATTACCGCTGCGGGAAGTGGTTGTAAGGCAGCTATTGAGGCCGAACGTTATTTATCAGAGATCGGAAAATAATCCGTGGGAGGAGGGTGTGCCATATCATAAATTATGACACACTGTCCTCTTGCCTTGAAATACAAGTTTACCATGAATTTAAAATCTACTCTTCTTTTGCTACTTTGCCTGATGATGGCAGGAATGGTAGCGGCAAAGGATAATACGAAAGTGATAGCCCATCGGGGGTATTGGAAAACGGAGGGCTCTGCCCAGAACTCTATCCGCTCTTTGGAACGTGCTAGCGAAATTGGTGCCTATGGCTCGGAATTCGACGTGCATCTTACAGCAGACAATGTGTTGGTTGTCTACCACGATAATGATATCCAAGGAAAACATATCCAATCTTGTACATACGATGAATTGAAGGATCTACAATTGAGTAACGGCGAAAAGCTCCCTACTTTGGAACAATATTTGAAACGTGCGAAGAAATTGAAGAATATCCGGTTAATATTTGAATTGAAATCCCATGATACCCCGGAACGTAATCGAGATGCGGCAAGGTTATCTGTGCAAATGGTAAAGCGTATGAAATTAGCGAAACGTACGGATTACATATCTTTTAATATGGATGCTTGTAAAGAATTTATCCGTCTATGTCCGAAATCTGAGGTTTCTTATCTGAATGGAGAATTATCCCCGATGGAATTGAAAGAGCTTGGTTTTACAGGATTAGACTACCATTATAAAGTCTTGCAATCTCATCCGGATTGGGTGAAGGATTGTAAAGTCCTAGGCATGACTTCGAATGTCTGGACCGTAGATGACCCTAAATTAATGGAAGAGATGATCGATATGGGAGTCGATTTTATTACGACTGATTTACCGGAAGAGACTCAAAAAATACTACATTCGCGGGCTCAATAAGGCATTATAAAGATGAGAAAGTTTTGTCTGTTGCTTATCCTGTCGCTGGCTTTACCCGTTTTTTGTCTGTTACAAGCGGTGGAGCCTCCCAAAAAGGAAATTCGTGCGGTTTGGTTGACTACGGTTTATGGTCTGGATTGGCCTCATAAACCGGCTACTACCGAGGCGGGACGAAAAGCCCAGCAACAGGCATTGCTTGATATCTTGGACCGGCTTCAAGAAGCGAATTTTAATATGGTCTTCATTCAGGCTCGCTTAAGGGGAGACGTGATGTATCGTTCGGCTATCGAACCAGTCAGTAAGACATTCTCCGGTAAGTATGGAGAATTACCGGGATATGATCCGCTCGCTTTTGTCGTTGATGAATGCCATAAACGGGGAATGGAATGTCATGCGTGGTTCGTGACTTTCCCGTTGGGAACGGAAAAAAGCGTGAAGGAGCAAGGAAAGCTTTCCGTGGTTAAAAAGAAACCAAAACTCTGCAAACGGCATAATGGAGAGTGGTATTTGGACCCCGGTGTACCGGAGACCGCTGATTATATCTTATCCTTAGTCAAGGAGATCGTGAATGGCTACGATATAGATGGCATCCATTTTGATTATATCCGCTATCCGGAAGAGGCGAAAAAATTCCCGGATAAAGCGCTGTATAATAAATCCGGTAAGAAAAAGTCTCTGGCAGACTGGCGTAGGGAGAATATCAACCGGATGGTTTATCGTATTTACGATTGGGTAAAGCAAACGAAACCTTGGGTACAGGTTAGTAGTTCGCCACTCGGGAAATATAATCGTATTGAACGGGTACCTAACGCAGGTTGGACCGCTTACGAAAGTGTCTTCCAAGACCCTAAGATGTGGATGCAACAAGGTAAACAAGATATGATTGTTCCGATGATGTATTACCTGCATAAGAATTTCTTTCCTTTCGTGGATAATTGGGTGGATAATTGTAACGGGCGTTTGGTCGTACCCGGCTTGGGAGCTTATCGAATGGACAAGAGTGAGGCGGACTGGGCCGTGAATGATATAACGGACCAGATCGATTATAGTCGTTATTACGGAGGAGCCGGCTGTGCGTTCTTTCGTTGTGGAAATGTCCTGTATAATGATAAAGGACTTTATAAAGAGTTGAGAGACAATTACTATAAATATCCGGCCCAATTGCCTCCATTGACTTGGCTGAATGATTCGGTACCTGCCGCACCGGAGGGGATCAAAGTGGAACGTTTGGACGATGAGTTGCACTTAACTTGGCAGAAACCTGTGTCGGAAAAGCAGGATTTAACTTATACCGTTTATTATTCATTGACGGATTCGATCGACACAGCTTCGGCAAAATCCATATTAGCTACGAATATTTATGGCAACGAGCTTTTTCTTCCTATCGATGTAGAGTCTGAACGTGGGTATACATTTTCTGTAACGGCTTCCACCCGTTACCGGATAGAGAGTGAACCTTCTCCGGATACCTATTATTACCTGTCTAAATTTATCAAGTAAAGGGAGTATTTTGATTTCGAGTTTTTTTGCTTATTTTTGCGGCATATGAGACGATTTGCCACATCCTTGTTTCTTGTAATTCTTGCTTCCTTAATCTTTTATGGGGGAGCGGGGGTTAATTTCGTATCTTATTGTTGTGGCGTTTGCGAGAAAGAGGGAGTGGAGGCTTTATTGGAAGCTAAGTGCTGTGAGATTCATGGACATGATCATAGTCGTGATAAGCTTGCGAATAATACGGTGGAGTGTTGTGGCATGAATGGCTGTGGCATTGAACGGGTTGATTTTGATTGGAATTCTGTAAATATACAAGTACCGGATCTGCAACCAGTCGTACATGATTTGCTCTTCTCCTCTATTTTCGAGAGTTTACAAATCGCTTCCTTATTTGCTGATTCTTATGAGATTAGGGTGACAGGTCCTCCCGTAGCCTGTCCTCGTGTGTACCTTTCTTTATTGACTACGCTTTTGATTTGATTGTATTCGTGAGGGTGGAAGCTGCTCGCTGAATACCCTTTGGTTTTAAGGTAGGGAATGCTCTATCCCTGCGGAAACTGTATTTAACGATTCAATCAAATAACAACTATCATGTTAAGACAATTATATCTGATATTTTTACTGTTCTGTTTGACTTTTACTTTGACTTGGGCCGAGGATTCCGGCAAGAAAGTGAAAGGACGTGTATGTGATGAAAACAAACAACCTATTATCGGGGCAAATGTATATTGGGAAGGAACCCAAAATGGAACCACGTCCGATGTGGATGGAAATTTCGAGTTAGAACGAAAAGGTGACTCCAAGAATCTGGTGGTTAGCTATATCGGTTATATGACTGAGGTCACCCCTGTGGATGAGAAGGACGATGCTATGCAGATTATCTTAAAAGGTGAGATCGCCTTGGATGAGGTCGTGGTTAGTGAGCGCAAGATGGGAACCATCGCTTCCCGTACGAGCGTATTGCAAACTCAGAAAATTACGTACGATGAGATTTGCCGTGCGGCCTGCTGTAATCTGGCGGAGAGCTTTGAGACAAATCCGTCTGTCGATGTATCGTACTCGGATGCGGCTACAGGTGCCCGGCAAATTAAGCTGTTGGGATTGGCGGGAACCTACGTACAAATGTTGACCGAGAATTACCCGAATTTCCGGGGGGCCGCTTCCTTATATGGCTTGGATTATGTTCCGGGAGCTTGGATGGAAAGTATTCAGGTGTCTAAAGGAACCTCTTCGGTTAAGAATGGGTATGAGGCGTTGGCCGGACAAATCAACGTGGAATTCAAGAAGCCCCCTACGGCGGATATTTTCTCTGCTAATGTGTTCGCTAGTGATGCCGGGCGTTATGAAGGGAATGCGGATGCTTCTTGGCATATCAACGACAAGCTCTCTACCGGTTTATTGGTACACTACTCGAATGATAAAATGCAACATGACGGTAATGACGATGGTTTTCTCGATACGCCGCTAAGGGAACAGGTGAACGTAATGAATCGTTGGTATCATAAATTGGATAAATACGTGGCTCAATACGGAGTTCGCTATCTGCATGAGAGCCGTACCGGTGGGCAGGATACGAAACACCATGATTTCACCGACCCGTATCGGATTCATTTAAATACGAACCGGGCCGAATTATTTACGAAGCAGGCCTATATTATCGATAAGGAAAAGGTAGAGAGCGTGGCATTGATACTTTCCGGTTCTTATCATGAGCAAAAATCAAGATATGACCGTACGCCCTATAATGTATATCAGAATAATGTATATGCCAGTTTGCTGTATGAAAAGGAGTTTACGCCGATGCATAGCTTGAGTACCGGATTAAGTATGAACTATGATGGTTTCGACGAGAATCTGGTTCAATATGCGGGAGGAGAGTCGGTCCGTCATGCCTATGACCGTACGGAAGTCGTGCCGGGAGCTTATGCCCAATATACGTTCAATCTGAATGATAAACTGATCTTATTGGCGGGTGTACGTGCGGATTATAGTACGTTGTATGATTTCTTTGTAACCCCTCGTGTACATATTAAATATAATCCTTTTGACTGGTTCCATATCCGGGCTTCGGCAGGTAAAGGATTTCGGACAGCGAATGTGCTGGCAGAGAACAACTTTTTGTTATCCAGTAGTCGAAAAATGTATATCGCCGACAATCTGGATCAAGAAGAAGCGTGGAATACCGGTCTGAATCTGTCATTTTATATACCTTTGTTCGGGAAGGAACTGAGCTTGAGCGGGGAATGGTATTATACCGATTTCTTGAAGCAAATCGTGGTGGATATGGATAGTGATCCTCATGCGGTTCGTTTCTACAATCTGGATGGGCGTTCCTATTCGAATAGCTTCCAAGTGGAGGCTTCCTATCCTTTTTTCCGGGGATTTACGTTAACGGCCGCTTATCGTTATACAGATGCGAAGACCGATTACCGGAATGAGGAGGGGGTGGCGCATCGATTGAAAAAGCCGTTGGTTAGTGATTATAAAGGTTTATTGACCGCTTCTTATCAAACCCCGTTGAAAAAATGGCAGTTTGATTTGACCAGCCAGTTTAATGGAGGTGGCCGTATGCCGACACCGGATGCATCTAATCCGTTATGGGAGCCGAATTTTAAGGCTTATACGGTAGTGAATGCGCAGATTACGAAATATTTCCGTCAATGGTCTATTTACGTGGGAGCGGAGAACCTGTTTAATTACAAACAACCGAATCCGATTATCGATGCCAGCAATCCCAGAGGGGATAACTTCGATGGATCTATGGTGTGGGGACCGGTGCATGGACGGAAAATTTATGCGGGTATCCGCTTTAATATAAGCAGGGATTGACACGTATATACGTATAAGCCCGCACGTATATACGTGTAGGCCTATGCGTATACTGGTGTGGCCCTACGCCTATATACGTGTAGCCCGATGCCTATAGTGGTGCTTTTCTTTTGGTAGATATGAATGGATAATTAGAATTGTTAATATTAAAAATGATTGATTATGAAACGATTAATTATGTTGCTGTTTTGTGCTGTATGTACGGTATCGATGACATTCGCCCAAGACGCGAAAAAGAAGAAGGACTCTGTGACATTCTTTATCGAAGCGATGGATTGTGATCACTGTATCAAGAAGATCGAGAAAAATATCGCTTTCGAGAAAGGAGTGACCGACTTGAAATGTGATCTGAGTACCCGTACGGCCATTGTGACTTACAAGACGGATAAGACTTCGAAGACCCGCTTGGCCGCGGCATTCAAAAAGATCGGTATGGAAGCGGTTCCGGTAGATAATGGCGCCGGTTGTCCGGTACCTCCGGCGAAAAAAAGTGAGCATACTCACGCTCATTAACATGGAAATTCATAAGAACATCTTATCTTTGCAGATGTTCCGTGAGGGCGGGCCGGAGTGTCCGCCCTGTTTATGAAATAATTTTTCTACGGAATGCAGCGTTTGTTTAATTATTTACATCCTAATATTGTACAGTCTCCAGAAGGGAGACGTTCAAGGCACGACTGAATGAATGAGCTACAACTGATAGAGGGTTGTCGGAAGGGGGAGAGACGAGCTCAAAAAGAGCTTTATGATGCATATTCCCGAAAAATGATGGGAGTTTGCCTTCGTTATGTGAACGACAGGGAAACGGCTCGTGATTTGTTGCAGGATGGCTTCGTGAAAATCTTTACCAGTATGGATTCCTATACAGGGAGTGGTTCATTTGAGGGGTGGATGCGGAAGATCTTTGTTAATTGTGCGTTGGAATATCTGCGAAAGTCGGATGTGTTGCGTGAAGCGACCGATCTTGACAATACGGCGGAACTGATTCAACCCGATAGTTCGGCTATCTCGGACATGTCGGCGGCTGAGTTGATGAATCTAGTGAAGGAGTTGCCGGTTGGCTTCCGTACCGTATTCAATATGTTCGCGATAGAGGGATATTCTCATAAGGAGATCAGTGAGATGTTGAACATAACAGAGAGTACTTCCCGTTCCCAATATACCCGTGCCAAGCAGTTATTACAACGTAGAATTAACGCATTGTATTGAGATAAGATGAGTAAAAAGGAAAGAGATATATGGGATGATGCGATCCGGTCGAAGCTAGAGGATTTCGAGATGGATACGCTACCCGGCGACTGGGAGGCTATAGCCGATCGATTGCCCGGAAAGGCTCCGGTTCCTTTGCGTCGTACGCTTCGCTACTGGGTTGCCGCCGCCGTGATCTCCTTATTGGTCGTATCGGGTGGTATCTATTTATATGACAGGGAGATGGAAGATCTACCTATAGCCCAAGAAATACAGTCTTCACAAGAGTCGACATCCGTGGATACCCCGGTTGTTCCGATAGAGAAAACGATGGAGCAAGCGCCCGTATTAGCGACTATTCCTGCTGCTGCGGTCGTGAAGGCAAAAGCGGCATCTGGAGCGGTTAAAGTGGGAGCTAAGGCTAGGATGGCAGCGTTCCGGCAAAATGTAGAGAGTGCAGAGGATCGGCCTATTTCTGAGTCGGAGGTAATGTCTGCTGATAGATCGGCGAATGAGAAAGATACCGTTGAACCGGAGGTTGAAAGGAATAATGATGAGATAGTTGTTCTCAAGAATGATGTACTTGTCGCGGATGCTACTCCTGTTACTAAAAAGAAGCCAGAGAAGACCGCGTCTCGGAAATGGGGGTTCGGTATGGGAGGTGGAGGTCTTTCCATGGGCGCTGATAATCTGGTCCCTCAGTATGTGACGAATAGCAGTGTGCTTAAGAGCGAGAATCTGATGAGCTTAAATTCGTTCGATGCGGAGAAGAAAGATCCTGCTAAGACGGATATTCATCATAAGACGCCTATTGGGGTGGGTATCTCAATTAGTCGTTATTTGAATAATCGTTTTTCTTTGCAGACTGGATTAACTTATTCTTACTTAAGATCGGAGTGGAGTACGAATAATACGTACCATATAGAGAATGATCAGCGATTGCATTTTATAGGAATTCCATTATCATTGACTTATAAGATCGCGGAATGGAATCGTTTTATGTTTTACGCCTCAGCCGGAGGTATGGCGGAAATGAATGTCGCTGGCAAACGTAGAATGAAATTATTCTCGGATGAGGTAGAGATCGCAAAGCAAAGTGAACATATTCGAATGAAAGAATGGCTATGGTCTGTAAATGCCCGTGCCGGCGTAAGTTATCCGATTATCCGTTTCGTAAGCGCTTTCGCAGAGGTGGGAGCCAGCTATTATTTTGATAATGGTAGCGAGATCGAAACCATCCATTCGGAGAAGCCGTTTAACATGAGCCTTCAGTTCGGATTTCGTTTTGGTTTTTAATACTCGATAGATTAACAGTGTAAATACAAATACTTAAAAATAGAAAAATTGAATTATGAAAGCATTTAAATTAATTGGAGCAGCGGCGGCTGCGTCATTATTGTTGTTGACCTCTTGTCTTGGAGAATCGAATAATACGGTGACTCGTGCCGGCTTTGGTGTCGCAGGTCTTTCTGAAAAGACATATAAAACGGTACTGAATACAAATATGGGAGCATTATACTCTCCGTCTTTATCGGCACAAGTAGTTGACGGAGCTTGTTACTTGATCAACTATGAATTAGACCTAAATTCTCCGGAGAATGCGAATGCGGCGACAAATGGTTATTTAACAGCGACAATCTCTGTGGCAGATGAGATAACAAAAGGACAGCCAGTCTTTTATAATGTGCCAGATTCGGCCAGCTTACTTCAGAATGAGATACCTGTAAAAAACCTATTTAGCAATGGCGACTATGGGGTGTATGTAGACGGTTATTTATTCTTCTTTATAACAATGGATATGTTTAAGGATCAGAAAAATTCTTATACTTTATATTGGGATCGTTCAAAGGAGCCTACTATGGTGGATAATGTCCCGACATATGACTTGTTCTTGCGTGTCGCTAAAGTAGCGGACGGAACAGGTTCTGCTGCATCATCCATAGGAGAAGTCCGTGCGTTTAATGTTAAGTCTGTATTGGAGTCTGTGAATAGCGCTGAGGCTAATAAAGATTCAAAGTCTTTTAATCTTAAGGTCAATTATCTAAATACGATTAATGAAAAAGATAGTACGGATTTGAAATGGGCTTCTTATACCGTTCTATTCCAAGTCGTGAAAAACTCATAAAGAAATTAGTATAGAAGTTGAGGGCGTACCGATAAGAAGATTATCGATACGCCCTATTTTTTTGCCGTTTTTTTTATGTATATGGGTAAAGATCGTATCTTTGCGTACTTTAAGAGGAGTATTGTGAAATGAGATACAAGAATTTAATAGGTTTTGTCTGGGTGGCGGTTATCATGGGTCTGTTTACCTCTTGCCTAAAAGACATAAATAACGTCTATAATCCGGGAACGACCGCCGCTGTGGTTCGTCAACATGGAGATAGCGCGTTGATGATGGCTAATACCCGGTTCGGTTGGATCTATTCGACGAAGCTGAGCTCATACTCAGAGGGTAAATGCTTGTTGGTGAGTTTTGATTATGATCCTAGCTTACCGGAAAATACGAATGCGGAACAAAAAGGGTATTATACGGTGACGATACAAGGGGAAACCGCCGTTAACCAGCAAAACGCTGAGAGTCCTCTTACGGATACGCATAAACTATTGACAAATGAGCAACCGATACTTGCGGTTAATCCGAACGACTCTGTTCTGTACGTCAAATTGGAAGATTATTTGTTTTTGCCTTCCGCCTGTTGGACAACAAAAGACCGGGCTTTAAATTGGCAACTGACTTATGATCCGACTCAACAACCAGTTGTTGAAAATCGGAAATCAATTTATTCCTTATATTTACGGGCTGCCGCTACGACCGGAAAGCCGGAGGACAAGGCAGAAGAGGCTATCGCGGTTATCAATGCCTTTAATCTGGGGAACTTTATCAAAGATATGCGAGAACAAGGTGGACGTGATGCGGATATGTATGTTCGGATTCATTATATCGATCAAATTAATCCGAAAGATAGTACCCAGTTTACATGGGGAGTAACAGATCCTTTACTTATAAACTAAAAAAGATGAGAAAGCGAATTTTATACGGCTTATTTTTATCCTTGTTTTTCTTAATGACCTCTTGTATGGGGGATGGAAGTAACTCCATCAATTATCATCGGGTAGGAGTGATACGTGAGAATCCTATGCGATGTATCTATACGGCAGATGATCAAGGGAATATCTTTATCGTCTCTTCCTCTGAGTTTGAGAACCGGACGGATTTGAAAGAGGGTGACTGTTGCGTGGTTGATTTCAAGACGAATTTTAGCGAGGAATTGGGCAATGGTGTTTACAACGCTGAGATTTATAAGTATGATTCGGTCGCTGTATGGCCTTTGCATGAGACATTAACTGATACTACGGTCGTATTGGACAAGGAGCGTCTGGTTACGCTGGACTTTAAGAAAAGTATTTATTTGGAAGGACGTTTCTTCTTGCAAACCCAACATATAAATCATCAGGTAGACCAAAAGGATATTTTCAATTTATCCTATAACCCTGATCAGGAGGTGGAAAAAGATGATGACGGACAACGGATCTATAACCTATATCTCCGGGTAACCCAAGAGGGGGGTACCGGCGATTCCACTAAATGGATCAATACGACCGCTTTTACGATCGATAAGTTTTTGGACCAAGCCAAAGCGATAGAGAGCAGGGAGGGGCAAAATGAGATAAACTTTAAAATAAATTATGCCGAACGCTATAATGCGGATACAACCGCATGTGTTTGGGGGGCTACCGACGTATTTACGTTGCGTTTTACGAATTAAATATATACTTTTGCTATTTAAAAGTAAACAGAGATGTATAAGGAGATATTTAGGTGGGTAATCGCTATCATCTCACAGCCAGCGAAGGCGTGGGTCTTGTTAGCGAAAAAAGGAGAGAAGCAGGAGGAGTTCTTATCCCGATTCGTGTATCCTTTGATCGGCTTCGTTACTGTTGCGGCTTTTCTGGGCGTATTGTTTACGCGGAAGGAGTTTGATTTAGAGCTGGCCTTGAAGTCGTCTATCCGGACATTGGTGTCCTCGTTCGGTGGTTTTTACCTCGGGGCTTATCTGATGAACGAGATATGGCAAGGTATATTTAAACGGGAGAAGGATTTGAAACTGTGGTTGCGCTTCGTCGGGTATTCCTCGTCGTTGATGTTCGCTTTGAATATCGTATTGATGTTGCTTCCCGAGTTTTTCTTCTTGCGGATATTTATCCTTTATACATTCTATATTGTTTGGGAAGGCGCTGGTCCGTATATGGGAGTCGAGGAGAAGATCCGCTTGAAGTTCGTAGGATTTACAACCGCCATTATATTACTGACTCCGGCAGTTATCGAGATTTTGTTATCGATGCTGATGCCCGGTTTGAGTTTTTGACAGAATAACACAAGATGAAGGAGAAGATTAGTAATAACATACAGATAAAGAATAAGCGGGCGACGTTCGACTACGAGTTGCTCGACACTTTTACGGCCGGGATCGTACTGACCGGAACGGAGATTAAATCGATCCGTTTAGGGAAGGCGAGTTTGGTAGATACGTTTTGTATCGTGGAAAAAGGGGAACTGTGGGTGAAGAATATGTACATCGCCGAATATTTTTACGGTACGTACAATAATCACAACGCACGGCGGGACCGGAAATTACTTCTTACCAAAAAGGAATTACGAAAGATCGAGGGTGCGGTTCGTGCTAGTGGTTTTACGATCGTTCCCACTCGTTTGTTTATCAATGAGAAAGGATTGGCGAAAGTAGTCGTCGCGATCGCACGAGGTAAAAAGGAATATGATAAGCGAGACTCCATCCGGGAACGTGACGACCGACGGGAGATGGATCGGGCTTTCAAACGATAAGTCGAGATGGAAACAGGGCAAGGCGTGATCGGTAGGGTTTGGGGATGTATCCTGAAAGCTCTGCCTAAAGCAGGCAAGACGTGTTTATGGCTGCTAAAGATTATTTTGCCTATTTCTTTATTGGTCCGTATATTGCAATATTCCGGAATATTAGGTCAGATCTCGGATTGGTTAGTGCCCGTGTTCTCGTTGGTGGGTCTGCCGGGGGAGACAGCCATTGTTTTTATAACCAGTATATTCTCCCCATTATATGCTCCGATCGCTTTGATCACCTCGATGTCTTTAGGAGTCCGTGAAGCTACGATATTGGCATTGATGTGCCTTACTTCCCATAATCTAATGGTAGAATCCTCCGTACAGGCAAAGACCGGGTCTTCTTTCTGGGAGATGACGCTGCTCCGTTTGATCATGAGTTTCGTGATCGCCTTTTCTTTGAATTGGGTAATGCCCCATGAAGGATGGGGACAGGTCGGGATCGCTCAAAGTGCGGCTGTATGCGATAATTGGTTGGAAGTATTCGTACTTTGGTTTACCAGCTCGATGAAGGTGGTGATTTCTATTTTGATAATTGTTACGGCTTTAATGATCCTTCATTATATATTGGAAGAGTTTAATCTAATGAAAGGATTGTCCTCGGTCTTTTCTCCGCTGATGCGATTATTTGGCTTGCCTCAAGATGCCGCTTTTTTGTGGTTGGTAGGTAATGTGGTCGGACTGGCTTATGGCGGGGCTATTATGGTAGAGCAAATGGAGCAGAGGAAGTTGTCTTACGGTGACGGCAACTTGCTGAACCATCATTTGGCCGTGTGCCATTCCCTGTTGGAAGATACGATCATCTTTGCCGCGATAGGGGTACCCGTTCTTTGGGTGGTGCCTACCCGTCTGTTTTTCGCCATCGCTGTGGTATGGATCCTCCGGGGATATAGTTATATGTACGCAAGAAAGGTAAAACATATTTATGAATAAGGAACGATTTCTGCGACTCTTGAATGAGCGCATTTTGATCTTGGATGGTGGTATGGGTACCATGATCCAAAGTTTCAAACTAAACGAACAAGATTACCGAGGCAAACGTTTCGCCGATTTTCCGGGACAATTGAAGGGGAACAATGATTTATTGTGTATCACCCGCCCGGATGTAATCCAGTCTATTCATCGTCAGTATTTGGATGCGGGAGCGGATATCTTCGCTACGAATACGTTTAACGCGAATGCTATTTCCATGGCAGATTATGCGATGGAGGCCTATGTACGTGAGATAAATCTGGCCGCCGGCCGATTGTCGAGGGAAGTGGCGGATACCTATATGGCAGAGCATCCGGATCGTACGATCTTCGTGGCCGGATCGATCGGTCCTACTAATAAGACAGCTTCCATGAGTCCGGATGTAAGCGATCCCGCTTATCGTGCCGTCACTTATAAAGATTTGTATAATGCCTACAAGGAGCAAGTCGAGGGACTTGTTGACGGCGGGGTGGATATCATCCTTTTCGAGACTACTTTCGATACGTTGAACGTAAAAGCGGGATTGGAAGCGGCTGAGGTCGTGTTGAAAGAGAAAGAAAAAGACCTGCCGATTATGTTGTCTTTGACTTTGTCCGCGCAAGGTGGACGAACATTTTCCGGACAGACTTTATTGGCCTTCTTAGCTTCCATACAGCATACACATATTGTTTCGGTTGGCTTAAACTGCTCTTTCGGAGCAGCGGATATGAAGCCCTATTTACAAGAGTTGGCGAAGTATGCCCCCTATTATATCAGCGCTTATCCGAACGCCGGATTGCCGAATAGTTTTGGTACCTATGACGAGACGCCGGATAAAATGGCCCAACATGTGAAGCCTTTTGTGGAAGAGGGATTAGTGAACATTATCGGAGGCTGTTGCGGAACGACTCCGGCGCATATCTCCCGGTATCCGGAGTTGGTGAAAGGAGCTAAACCGCATATCCCGGCTTTGAAACCGGATTGCCTGTGGCTGTCGGGCTTGGAACTGCTGGAGGTGAAACCGGAGAATAATTTCGTGAACGTGGGAGAGCGTTGTAATGTGGCCGGTTCTCGGAAATTCTTACGCTTGATAAAAGAAGGCAGTTATGAGGAAGCGTTGACGATCGCTCGTAAGCAAGTGGAGGATGGCGCCCAAGTGATCGATATCAATATGGACGATGGTATGTTGGATGCCGTGAAAGAAATGAAGACATTCTTAAACTTGATCGCCTCCGAACCGGATATTGCCCGTGTACCCGTCATGATCGATTCTTCCAAATGGGAAGTGATCGAGGAAGGCTTGATGTGCGTGCAAGGAAAGAGCATCGTGAATTCCATCTCCTTGAAAGAAGGAGAGGAGGTCTTCCTTAAACATGCCGCCCGTATAAAGCAGCTGGGTGCGGCTGCGGTCGTGATGGCTTTCGACGAGAAAGGACAGGCGGATACCTATGAAAGAAAGATTGAGATTTGCGAACGGGCCTATCGCCTATTGATCGAGAAGATCGATTTCAATCCCCAAGATATTATTTTTGACCCGAACGTATTGGCGATCGCTACCGGTATGGAGGAACATAATGGCTATGGTCTGGCGTTTATCCGTGCCGTTGAATGGATCAAGAAGAACTTGCCGGGTGCGAAGGTGAGTGGTGGTGTAAGTAATTTATCTTTCTCTTTCCGAGGGAACAATCATGTACGCGAGGCTATGCATTCCGTATTTCTATATCATGCGATTGGGAAGGGGATGGATATGGGTATCGTGAATCCGTCTACCTCCGTACTTTATGAGGATATAGAGCCGGAGTTCCGTACCTTGTTGGAAGACGTGATCTTGGCACGCCGTCCGGAAGCTGCCGAGGAGTTAATTACTTATGCTCAAAATTTACATGTACAAACTTCCGGAGAAACTCCGGAGAAGCATGAGGTTTGGCGTGAGCTTTCATTGAAGGAGCGTTTGGAACATGCCTTAATCAAAGGGATCGGAGACTATTTGGAGGACGATTTACAAGAAGCCTTGCAGATTTATCCGCATGCCGTGGATATAATTGACGGTCCGTTAATGAGCGGAATGAATAAGGTCGGCGAGTTATTCGGTGCCGGAAAGATGTTTCTCCCTCAAGTCGTGAAGACCGCACGTACGATGAAAAAGGCCGTAGCTATTTTACAACCGGCCATTGAATCTGAAAAGAAAGCTTCCGGCTCTGCGAAGGCCGGTAAAGTGATTTTCGCTACGGTAAAAGGGGATGTACATGATATCGGTAAGAATATCGTCTCTATCGTATTGTCTTGTAATAACTACGAGGTGATTGATTTAGGGGTAATGGTTCCCGCAGATGTGATCATAAAGAAAGCGATCGAGGAGAAACCGGATCTGGTTTGCTTATCCGGCCTGATAACCCCTTCTTTAGAAGAGATGGCGCATGTCGCGGACGAGATGCAGAAAGCGGGACTTACAATTCCTATGATGGTGGGTGGCGCTACGACCTCCAAATTGCATACGGCGGTGAAGATCGCTCCGCATTACGATTATCCGGTGATCCATGTGTTGGATGCCTCACAGAATCCGTTGATCGCCGCCAAACTATTGAATCCGGATACCCGTGATGCCTATATCATGGAGTTGGAACAAGAACAAGAAGCTTTGCGTGCCTCCTTAGGACAGAAGAAAGAGGTCTTGATTTCTCTTTCTGAGGCTCGTAAGCATCCGATTGAAATAGATTGGACCGGGTATATACCGGTTGTTCCAGCCCGGATGGGGGTACATGTTATCCCTTATATCCCCTTGGAAGAAGTGATTCCTTATATCCACTGGACCTTCTTTTTTAGCGCATGGAAATTGAATGGCCGTTTCTCGGAAATCTCCCAGATACATGGTTGCGATTCTTGTCGTGCCTCTTGGTTGGCCGGATTCCCGGAAAAAGATCGTGCGAAGGCTACCGAGGCGATGCAATTATACAAGGATGCTGTTAGGTTATTGGATCGGCTGGTCAATATGAAGGTTGAATATTGTAAAGCGATTTACGGATTTTTCTCAGCGAATAGTGAAGGGGATACGATCCGAATGGGTGATATAGCGCTGCCTTTATTACGTCAGCAAGTAAAAAAAGAGGAAAATATTTATAAATGTCTTTCCGATTATGTAATACCGGTTTCCGAGGAGCGAACTGATTATGTAGGGGCGTTTGTCGTTACCGCTGGAGCTGGCGCTGATTGTTTGAAGGATAAATTTGAGGAAGAAGGCGATACCTATAATTCAATGTTGCTGCAAACCTTGACCGATCGCCTAGCGGAAGCTACAGCCGAATATCTTCATGAGAAAGTACGTAAAGAATATTGGGGATATGCTAAAGACGAATCCTTGTCTATCCCGGATCTTTACAAGGTGAAATACCAAGGAATCCGTCCGGCTATCGGTTACCCTTCTCTACCGGATCAATTATTGAATTTCACATTGGATGGATTGCTCGATATGTCGCGAATTGGTGTTTCGTTAACCGAGAATGGTGCCATGTATCCTACGGCTTCGGTTAGTGGGATTTATATTGCCCATCCCTCTTCTCAATATTTCATGATCGGTTCTATCGATGAGGAGCAGATGAGAGATTATGCGAGCCGCCGGAATTTAACGGAGGAGCAAGCCCGAAAGTTGTTGAGTAAGAATATTGGATAATTTAGTAGCGTCACTGCAACCCGGGTTGCAGTGATGCTGCAATGCTTGTGCAGTAATACTGCAACACCTATTGCAGTAACACTGCACAGGCATTGCAGTAAAAAACAATCAATACGATCTATCTGCCATAGTAATGCTTGGCGGAAGGAACCATGATAACGTTCAATTCCGGATCAGCCATGTCTGGATCGATCGGGAACATCGGTCTCACAATATTCTTATAGGGAAGTTTCTTGAAGTCCTGATCCACGCCTCCCCTTGTAAAAGCCATCACCCAATCCGCTTGTATATTGTACCATTGGGTTACAAGGTAACCTTGTTTAACCATTACGATATCCATTTCCTTCGGATCGATACCTGAACCCTCTAGGTTTGGAGTGGGAGACGATGTGCCTACTACCACATAAACGCTTCCGGTCTTTACGATAGCGATATCCCTTTTCCGTCTCCATGATTCTGCGTTCTTGTCTTCTTCCGGGCTGACATAAACCACGGTACCCGACAATTTCACGGGACCTTCGTAGGAATTATCGACCATGGCACCTACCATGCCTTCTACGTGTCCGCCTACGCCGACCTTACGTGCCTGCTTAACCACTTCTTCTCCCGGGATGGAGCAATAAAGAACGCTCTTTCCCTTATCGGTCTGGAATTCCGGGCGTTTCAAGAGCCTCGCCAAAGTCCAAGTGACCTCACCTGAACCACCTCCACCGGGATTATCTCCCATATCACTGATAAAGAAAGGCTTCTTTTTACTTGCTACTGCCAGATCGATACATTTCTCGAGCGAATATCCCGGAGCTTCCAGCGAGAACTGCTTACGGACATCCCAGAATTTCTGGGCGAGTTTCTTCGCCCCGGCTTTAACCTGCTCCTCATCGTCACCGTAAACCATCACGGTTCCTTGGTTCCGTGGGTTGTCTCCCCAAACATAACCGATCCAGATCCCCGCGTCTATCACTCCGGGCATGGCTTCAACCTCGGGAACCAATGCGTACAGCGATTTCGCAGGCTCGACACGGGTACTCGACCATTCGCCGGAAACTAGGACAGGAACAGCAACCCATGCCTTGTATGCCGGACGCCCTTTCCCTGATTCAAGACGTTCCAACAAATTGACAACCCCTCGCCGATGTGATTCACGAGAATCCGCATGCGGTGCTTGACGATAAGTCGTAATCAAATCGGAGTTGAGAGCTACCAACCAAGACGTATTTCCGTGAAGGTCCATCGTGGTGGTAGTCAAGACATCGTTTCCGATCAAGCTACGCACCTTCTCCATGAATTCGCCCTCGGGATCGGCTACGCCTTCCACGCTACAAGCTCCGTGGTTATAAAACCAGAAAGCGTCATAGGGCATATTGGCCTTGATCATCTCCAATGTTTTTTCCACAAACGCGTCGTACGATTCTTTTGTCACGGGGCCTCTTCCACCGCCATAGCCAATCTGCGTGGGAAGCCAAGTGGCCGCCTGTCCCATTGCGGAGTCTGGGCTGAGATAGTCCGGCATTCTTACGGGGTGTCCTACGAGCGGCTGCCTATTCGGGACGAACACGCTGTTTTCTATCTGTATACCGGCAATACCGATACGAGGTTTTTTCTTCTGTCCAAAGACCTCTCCAACGAACGATACGGCCAAGAGACAGATTCCGAGCAATACTAAATTCCTATTCATACTATTATGATTTTTGCGAATTGTTATTTCCTTATTAATTAGTTATTAAACCGTCACTAATATCAATCTCGGTTTGAGGTATAGGCAATACTTCCGCACCGGCGCTGAAAGGAGTCTTAGCTCCAAATTCCGCCTTCTTGGTTCCGTTAAATACTTTCTCGCCCCATCCTACACGTACCACGTCAAAGAACCGGAAGCCTTCCATTCCAAACTCCAGATGACGCTCGTTCATGATGTCTTCAAACAATTGGCTTCCTGTATGGTTTTTAGGAGCCAAGTTGACATGGCTTCTTACCTCATTCAGATACTTTTGCGCATTAGCGATATCGCCGCTGAAATAACAAGCCTCGGCATAGTTCAAATATACCTCCGCGAGGCGGATAAGCCTGAGGTTCGTGGGTTGGTTATTTCCCCGGTTCTCCTCTCTTTGTCCGGGCGCAAGATATAATTTGCGATTGTACCAGCCCGTTCGGTCGTCCGTAACGGGTGCCACATCGCCTTTGGCTGCGGTCTCGATCTCTATGGCCTCTTCCGTGGAAAGGAGAGTGGTCTTCTTTCGTATGACATCCCCCTCGGCATCATAAGCGTCCGCCAAGGCCTGTGTAGGTTGCGCGCAACCGAAGCCGATCGTCATGTTTCGGGGCATAGACATCAATACGTGGCGGTTACCGTTATTTACGTTATACGAGCTTTGAGTGGAAGAGTTATACATATTCACTTCTAGGATCGATGAGGAACAATGCTCGCCGTCCAGTGAGAATTGCCAAGTGTAATCTTCCGGAGCTACTAGGCTATACTCTCCCCCGCACTCATTCTGGAATTTCTCGAAAGCCTTTTTTACCTCATCGTATTTTTTCTCATACAGATAAATACGTGTTTGCATAGCGATGGCCGCGCCTTTGGTAATCCTTCCCGCATAGCTTGACTCGTAGTTAGCCACCTCACTTTTCTTAGGTAATACGCTAACCGCATCGTTCAGGTCTTGCTCGATAACCGAGTATATCTCTTCGACAGACGCACGTCCGAGTCTCTCATGATCGAGATCCAAGACTCCCGTATAGCAAGGAACACCACCAAAGGTTTTCACAAGCTCGAAATAAGTATAGGCGCGAATAAACTTGGCCTCACCGATCATCTGTTCCTTGTCATACTTCGAGAATAGGGCATCGTCTGCCATTTCCATATCCCGTATAAACAAATTGGCCTTATTGATACATTGGTAAGAATACCGATATTTGTTCAAGATCTCGGTATGATCCGCTTGATACTGATAATTCTCCAGTAACGTGAAGGTTTGTGCGTCGTTCGAAGAACCGCTGTAGGTCGCATCATTCGACAACACGTCGCCGAAACATTGCATCGACCATGTGTAACGGAAGTCCTTCATGACAGAATAGACAGCGGTCAGACGCAAGAAAGCTTGTCTTTCCTCTGATATCTCTCCAGCCTCCGGACTTCCTAACGGAGCTAAATCCAAATCTGCGCAACTGCTGAATCCTGTTAAAATCGCTAGTACGATTCCTATGATATATTTGTTTTTAAACATGACATTATAAATTTTAAAAAGTAACATTAATACCTCCGGTGAATGAAATGTTCTGAGGATAGATACCGTAATCTATGCCTCTAGACAAAGAGCTAGATTGACCCACTTCCGGATCCATACCCGAGTAACTAGATATCGTAAACAAGTTCTGGCCGCTTACATAAAAACGTACCTTCTGTAGTTTTATCCTCTGCGTGAGAGAAGCGGGCAGGATATAACCTAGCTGGGCATTTCTCAAGCGGAAATAAGTCCCGTTTTCTACGTACATGTCCGAGAAGCGGTCATTGTCGTTTACGTCCGTAGCCGTCAGGCGAGGGATGTCCGTATTTGTATTATTTGGCGTCCAATAGTTCATTAACGCTCTATCCTTGTTCGTTATATCGTTCGGGAAGTAGGTGTAATAACGCATCGCGTTAAATATCTGATTACCGATTGTTCCACCAAACTGCAAATTGAGGTCGAAGCCTTTCCACGCCATACCCATGTTGATACCGTATATGATATCCGGAATAGGATTACCGATCATGCATCTATCACTTGAGTCTAACTTGCCATCGCCATTCGTATCTACGAACAATACATCGCCCAATTCGGCATTAGGTTGGAAATCCGCCCGCTTAACGGCATTCAACTGTTCCTGTGTTTGGATAAGCCCGTCTGTCTTATAGCCCCAGAACGCACCGATAGGCATACCTTCATTCGTATAGGTGAGGTACATGCTTCCGTTTCGGAATGGTCCATCGGAGATTGGTGTGCCACCATTCAATTTCGTCATGCGGTTACGGATGGTCGACATATTTACTCCCACGTTGTATTCGAAACCGCTTTCGGTCTTGTCTCTCCACTCGAGATTCATCTCGATACCGCGGTTGTTCGCCTCGCCGATATTGGTGTAGGTGTTGCTGGCATATCCCATGTAGATAGGCATAGGAGCGGCCAGCAGCATGTCCTTCGTTGTCTTGTAATAATACTCGAAGCTGAAGACCATGCGGGTGTTAAAGAAGCTTGCGTCAAGACCGATATTCAGAGATTCAGTGGTTTCCCATTTAATATCCGGATTGCCCAATCTGCTCACGGCAATACCTTGATACAAGGTCTCATTCTCTCTCGCTCCGAATAAAGCGCCGTATTGCGTACTCAATGACAGCAAACTACGATCCACATAATTGGTGATATTCTGATTTCCGATCTGTCCCCAGCCCCCGCGGAGTTTCAAGGAGGAAACCCATTCGGCGTTCAATTTCTGGAAGAACGGTTCGTTGTCGATTCTCCAACCTAGAGCGAACGAGGGGAAGTTACCCCAGCGATTCTTGGAAGAGAATTTAGAGGAGCCGTCTCGCCGGAAAGTGGCCGTAATAAGGTATTTGTTATTGTAATCGTAGTGTAGGCGGCCCAGATAAGACATCAAACCATATTCCGTAGCGCTATTGCTGGCCGTGGTCTTGTTCTTGTCCAGCGTAGCGTCTATATAATGCAGGTTATCCGACTCTCCGATAAGATCTCTCGCGTTTACGCTCAAGGTTTCCTGCTTACCCCATTCGTTGGTATAACCTACGAGAGCGGATATGGAGTGCTTCTCGGCAAACGTTTTCTCATACGAAAGGGTATTCTCGAACGTATAGTAGTGCCCTTTGGTCTGCGACTTCGATAAACTACTCTCTAAATTTCTTTGGCTTGAGGATACCTCATAGACAGGCGAGAAGGTTTTATTGTCTACCCTTCTGATTTCCGCTCCGAAGCTACTCTTGAACTTCAATCCTTTTATAATCTGCCATTCCCCATACATATTGCCGATGAAAGCAAGTTTCTCCCGCTGATTATCCCGATACATGATACTTGCCAATGGGTTATAGTAGTCAATATAAGGAGAGTAACCATATGAACCGTCTGCGTTTTGGGCGGGAGTTACCGGATCCAAACGGATTGCGTTACTTACGACACCATAGTCGGAGTCGTACACATTACTACTGTTGCGCTCACTAATACTTGCGTCGGTAGATCTCGCGATCGACGCGTTGGTACCCACTACCAAATGATCTTTGAGCACCGTTTTTTCCGTGCTTTGACGGACACTGAACCGTTCGTAGTTGGATTTCTTGATCGTTCCATCTTGGTTGATATAGTTCAAGCCCAGATTGAATTTATAGTCGTTCTCTTTACCACCGCTTATGCCGACACTGTAGTTATGCATAAAGGCCGTATGCGTAATCTCGTCCATCCAATTGGTGGAAACATTACGATTAACAAGGGCCAAGTTGATGGGAACGCTCCTCACTGTGTTCAACTGTTCCTGATAGTCGTACCATTCTGGACCTGACATCAAATCGAGATTATTCAATATTTTGTTCATACCCCAATACGCATCGAGCGTAACGGTGGTTTTTCCAGCGGCGCCTTTTTTCGTAGTGATAAGGATTACGCCGTTCGCACCGCGGGAACCGTAGATAGCGGAAGCGGAAGCGTCTTTAAGCACCTCCATAGACTGTATATCCGATGTGTTCAGGTAGTTTATATCCGTCACGGGCATCCCGTCCACGACGAACAATGGTTCCGCGTCGTTTACCGTACCGACACCTCTGATACGGATCGTGGCGGCGGAACCCGGAGATCCGGAACTGGAAGTGACGGATACACCGGTAGCCAAGCCTTGCAATGCGGTAGAAACATTGGCCACTGCTTGGCGAGCGATTTTCTCCTCGCTCACGGACGAGATAGCCCCCGTGATATCACTTTTCTTCATCGTACCGTAGCCAATCACTACCACCTCATCCAACTTTTGTGTGTCCTCTTGCAAGGAGATGCTTAAAACCGATTTATTGCCTACCGGAATCTCCTGGTTCATATAACCGATATAGGACACTTGTAAAATAGCGTCTTTGGCTACTTCTAACGTGAATTTTCCATCTATATCCGTTATTGTCCCGTTTGTTGTCCCTTTTACCATCACATTGGCGCCAATTATCGGCATACCGGTAGCATCAATCACGGTTCCGGTGATCTGACGGGTGTTTTGTTGCGGGGTGGATACGATTGATGGTTTCTCTATAATCATGATGTCGCTTTTAATGCGCATGTTTGGGGAGTGTACGGAAGCGTATACACCTGTGGTAAAAACAAATAGCGGGATTGAGGTTAACTTCATGACTCTGCCCAATTTAGTTTTTGTGTTTAATCGGGGGTTAGGATTCCCCTTACAAATTTCATTCATACATTTGTAATGTTTTAGTGTTAGTATTAATTGATTTAAAGACGTTTAGAAACTTGTTTGGCTGGATTATAAGCCATATCTTCCAGCCAGTTTCCTTGCTAGATATGGTTCATGATGGCTCCTGTTTCATAGGCTCTCCTTTCTTTAAGATTAACTTTAGTAAACTGAATATGTTTATTTGGTTGTTTGATTTGCAATATTCGTGAAAAAAAACGACACCTGCAAGCAAGTCTCTGCTAATTTAATATTGTGTATTCAATTGATAGAAGTCATTAATACGGCTTAATTATGTCAATTTGTCATTTCTCTCTCCTTCTGCTTCTTGTATTTGAGATAGGATAGGGTGTGTGTTTATTATATGCGATTCTCTGGTAGTTAAGCCCTGACGAATAGAATGTGTATGAAGGAAAATACTTGCAGTTTGCCTTCTTTTTATCAATATCCGCCGAATTATTATATCTCTTGTTTCAGAAAACTAATAAATGCTTCCTGAATAGTATTTGAAAATCAATTGACTTTTTTGCCGTTCTAGGGTGCAAAGGCTCTAATATAGTCTCGATTTTCAGTGTACAGAAGATTATGATTAAAAGTAGATCCCAACTAAATTAGAGCAAGTGCCGGATAATTCGAACTAGGTGCCGGGTAGATGTCGGTTATCTGCCGGGAAATAGAAATTATAAGCCGACTAAATACATACAAGTTTAGGATATATCCTAAAAAATGTGCTGTTTTGGGTACTAAATTCCATAATAATCGGTTTAAAAGCAATTGTTTTGAAAAAGTCTGTGTTTGAAATATATTTAAAAAGTTAACATTATGATAGTGTTTCGGTAATTCTTTTTGCATTCAGATAGTATGAGTTACATTTGTCAATTCATTTCAAATATTATTTAAAAACAGAGAGATATGGATGAGAAAGGATTCGTGGAAGGGGTGAGAAGGTATATGTCCCAGTTACGAGAGGAAAAGCGTTATTCCTCCGCCAAAAGTTATCAGGATGCGTTGAACTCCTTTATAAAGTATAGTGGAACAGAGAACATTTCCTATTCGGATATCAATAAGGCCAATCTTCACCGATATGAGGCTTATTTGCTGGAGAAAGGCTGCATGTGCAACACGGTTTCCACTTATATGCGTCGTATCCGTTGCGTCTATAACAAGGCGATCGAAGATGGTGATGCGGAATATATCCCTGGTTTGTTCCAAGGAGTTTTTACGGGAGTGGAGAGTAAGCGCAAGAAATCCCTATCCTTAGAGAACCAACATAAGTTGATGACGGTGAAGGTAGAGAGTGAGGTGCTAAGGGAGACACAACTGGTCGTTTGTCTGTTGTTTCAGTATGCAGGAATGTCGTTCGTGGACTTCGCCCACCTAAAAGAAAGGAATATCAAAAACGGGATATTGGACTATAATCGGCAGAAGACAGGCACACCGATGAGACTGGAAATTTTGGATACGGCAGAATTGATGCGCAAGGAATTAATGGGTGACAAGAGGCCGGCCTCAGGCTATTTATTCCCTTTTTTGAGTGGAACGAAGACGGGCTATGAGGCATATCTCGAATACAATGCGGCCCTATCCCGGTTCAATCGAAATTTGAAGGCGTTGAAAAAGGCCGCTGGAATAGCATCGGATGTTACCTCTTATACGATCCGCCATTCCTTCGCCATGGCATTGAAAGAGCAAAATGTCCCTATAGAAATGATCAGTGAATTATTGGGGCATAAGTCCATCAAGACCACCCAGATTTATCTGAGAAGTTTCTCTTTGGAAAAAATGACAGAGGTGAATAGCACTTGCTTTGGTTGTGTCTATAATTATGTGTCGAAAGTGGGATGAGGCTACTTAGTGAGTAGCGTTTGTTTCACGCCGCAAATGTAGTAAAAAATAACAAAAAACAAGCAATCATTAGGGTTTGTTTGTGTTTCCAGTTGGATTCTCGTTAAATATTCGTTCTTATTTCTGATGTATAGACATGGCAATAGAGACGAAATGGCCTCGTATTTCCGAAATCATCACGTCCCCCCCTAAAATCGAACATACATTCTTGTAGAGATGGGTATACCCCGTCTCTACAACTTGGTAATAACCATTCTCCCACCTTTTGCGCTACTCACTAAGTAGCCTAATTTCTCACATGGCGAAAAAGGGTTATGGTGTATATATCAAACTATCTCTTTTAAGCAATCAACGAGATGCGAGCGAATGTTGTAAAAACGGTTGTAAATTCGGTACCTCATGAGGGTATCGACGCCGTAGGCGTTGAAAGAACCATTCCTGAAAACCCGTTACGGCGAAAATCTGATCAGAAACATTGGTACATCGCTATCGTCAACAACAAGTCCGAGAAACTATGCCGTGACAAGCTGGAAAAGCGCATAGCCAGTCAGCCGGAAGGCGAGAAGGACTATGAGGTTTATATAGCCTCCCAAAAAGAGATGTGTCTTCTGCCAAGCGGCAAGCGTAAGCAAGTAGACCGGATCGTCTTCCGTTCCATTGTATTCATCCGTTGCACCGATGTCTTGCGTAGGAAGGAGATCGTGCATCTTCCTTATATCAAACGTTTCATGGTAAACATAGCTGGCGAACGGTCTGGAGGCATACGCCCCGTAGCCTTCATTCCGGATGAGCAGATGGTGAAACTCCGTAGGATGCTGGACGATTCCGAAGAGCCTGTCATTATCGATCCCCGTCCGCTGCCTCTTGGAGCGAGGGTACGCATTAACGGCGGTAAGTTGCATGGTCTAGAAGGTAACGTGCTGGAAGTGGAGGATGGCAATCTTAACTTTGTGATCCGTGTAGATCTACTGGGATGTGCCAAAGTAAATATCACCCGTGACCTGCTAGAGCTATTATGATACACATAGATGGATACGCACTATGGTAAAAAAGAGGATAGATCCGGAGTACGCCTTATCTCGTTGTTAGGAAACCATTTGAAAGAGATTCTTAAGCGAGAGTCGGATAATCGTGCCTTCATCCATCTTTACTGTACGGGTCCGTATTGGGTGGCGTTCGAGAAATCAGCTTACCTGTTACGCCAAATATCTTCCCGTACCTTAGTGACCCCGTTAAGCCTCACCACGTACCCGTTTCCAATCGTGATGGTCTCTTGGACAGATGGCGAGTTACGTTCCTATACACGTAACCATCTTTTCCATTGCGAAGGCAATGACTACGGTCGGTTATCCGTCCCTACTCGTACGCTTGACGGTTACAAGGAGTGGCATAAGGAAGAGGTGAGGTATTTTCCGATGCAGGAAGTAAAAAACACGTCCATGGATCGTGACATGGAGATTGATTAAAGATACTTCTGAGGTTCAAGAGAGCCTCCAATCAAGAATATATTATCGCTAGGTCGCAATTAGAAAATGAGAATTAGGCGGCCGATATCGATCAAGAGGTCAGCTATCTCTAGTAGCGAGGAGAGTCCCTTTTTCTTTAACCGATAGACTAGACTCTTGCTTTAGCTTATACCACTCCAACCACTTGAGAGGTTCGGTCGCTTATTATTATAGTTAGATAGATATGAATAAAACAAATATGGAAAAGGTGAAATATCGTTATAATCGCTGGCGTTTAGCGCTGGGGCGTCTGGTAAATTTGCGGTATATCAACCGCTGGATCATTTTTTGTGCGGATCTTTTCATTTCCCTATGTGTATCTTTGATAGGAGTGCTGGGATTATTGTCCATCATGCATGTATACATAAGCGGGATTAGTGTATTAAAGGTAGGAATAGCTTCCTTTGTGGCCAGTATCCTTTCTTTTCTTACGTTCAAGGTTTATCACGGGGTGATCCGTCATTCCACGCTACGTGGACTATGGAGGATTGGTGGTGTCGCCATCACAAAATCCATCCTCATGTTCATACTGCTTCATCTTTTGAGGGCGGATTTCAATTCCTCTATATATTGGGTGGGAGGGATAACCGATTGTATGTTGACGATTGTTCTGCTGATCACCTTACGTGTATTCGTGATTAATGTATATAATAGCGTGTTGTCCCAACTTGGAAAAAAGCGCAAGCGTGTACTGGTGTTCGGTATGGATGAGGATAGCGTGATGATAGCCACATCACCCAATCGGCAAGTATTCATGCAAAATTATAGCATCATCGGCTTCTTGACGTTTGGTAGCGCTAAAAAGAACCTTCGCATAGCGGAACTTCCCGTTTACCAGATCGAGGACATTGATGACTTGTTGCGTCTGATCCCCAGAAATAACTTGGATGGTATCCTTTTCCCGAATATAAAGACCGTCCGACGAGAACGTGATCGTTTGATTCATTATTGCGAGCAGGCCTCCTTGAAGCCTCTCGTGGTTCCTGATATGGAGGAGGTCCATGAGGGCGGAATGAAGCGTTCAGTCCGTGAGATCCGTATTGAGGACTTGCTGGGTCGTGAGGAGATCAGTATAAATCTGGGCGAGATCGGTCTCTTATTGAAAGATAAGACGATCCTTGTTACGGGAGCGGCCGGTAGCATTGGTAGCGAGATCTGCCGCCAGCTGGCGCATTTCCCGATCAAGAAACTGATCTGCCTTGATGCCGCCGAGACTCCGATGCATGACTTACGCCTGGAATTGGAGGAGAAGTATAAGGAACTGGATTTTGTACCTATCATAGGCGATGTCCGGAATCCGGACCGTGTAGATTACGTATTCCGCAATTGGCATCCCCAGGTAGTATTCCATGCGGCAGCTTATAAGCACGTCCCCTTGATGGAAGAGAACCCTTGCGAGGCTGTTCGTACCAACGTGTTTGGTACCCGAGTGATAGCGGATGCCGCCGTAAGCTATGGTGTAGAGAAATTCGTGATGATCAGTACGGATAAGGCCGTTAATCCAACGAATATCATGGGATGTAGCAAGCGCCTCGCTGAGATATATGTGCAGAGCTTGAGTGTGGCGATCAGTAAGGGGGCTCTAGCGGGAAACACTAAGTTTATCACGACCCGTTTCGGTAATGTATTAGGAAGTAATGGCTCCGTGATACCTCGTTTTCGCGATCAGATCGCCAAAGGAGGCCCAGTTACGGTAACCCATCCCGATATCATCCGCTACTTCATGACAATCCCCGAAGCCTGCCGTTTGGTGTTGGAAGCCGGTACGATGGGCAAGGGCGGCGAGATATTCATCTTTGATATGGGTGAGCCGGTCAAGATCGCTGACTTAGCGAAGCGTATGATCGAGCTTTCTGGTTTGCAGGTGGATAAAGACATAGAGATTAAATACACAGGTCTTCGTCCCGGTGAGAAATTATATGAGGAACTATTGAGCAACAAGGAGAATACGAAGGAAACCCCTCATGAGAAGATTCGTGTGGCAGCAGTCCGGGAGTACGCCTACAAGGATGTGGTAGAGCACATTGATCTATTAGCTGAATTATCCCTTCATGTACATATTCTTCCTATGGTGAAAGAGATGAAATCCTTCGTCCCCGAGTTCAAGAGCCAAAACTCTCAATTCACGAGATTGGACGGAGTGAATTAGTAATTTAGTTGGTAGTTATAAATCTGAATTATAAATGATTATCGCAGTAGATTTTGACGGAACAATCGTTGAGCATAAATATCCGGCGATAGGGAAGGAGATCCCTTTCGCTTTCGAGACATTGAGAAAGTTACAAACAGAACACCACAAGCTGATCTTATGGAGTGTGCGAGAGGGCAAGCTTTTGGATGAGGCTGTCACCTTTTGCCGAGAGCGGGGCTTGGAGTTTTACGCCGTGAACCGAGATTATCCGGAAGAAGAGAAAAACCTGAACAACCATTTCTCCCGTAAGCTGAAGGCCGATATTTTTATTGATGACCGTAATCTTGGTGGTCTCCCGGACTGGGGTATGATTTACGAGATGGTGAGTAAAAGACTTTCCTATGAGGATTTAATGCGGAAATACGAGTCGGAATACGAACCGGAGAAACCGAAAGGCCTTTTCTCTCGTTTGTTTCGCTAAATCCATATCATTCTGTGTTCAATGAAATAAAAAAAGAAAACAAAATAATATGAAAATCAAAAGATTACTACTTTTATTAGCTCTACCTCTATTGGTAGCGAGTTGTACTTCTTACAAGAACGTACCATATCTCCAAAACCCAGAGGCAGTGAACGATTTTGAGGAGACCCTTCCGTTGTATGACGCCAAGATCATGCCAAAAGACTTGTTGAGCATCACGGTCAATACGACAGACCCGAAGGCTGCGACCCCATTCAACTTGACGGTACAGACTCCAATCAATGCGGCTTTGACAAATATCAGTACGACCACGCAACCGACCATGCAGCAATACTTGGTGAATAATAAAGGAGAGATCGATTTCCCTGTTATCGGTCGCTTGGAAGTGGGTGGTCTCACCAAGAACGAGGCGGAGGACTTGATTCGTGAGCGTTTGAAACCTTATTTGAAGGAATCCCCGATCGTTACGGTCCGTATGTCTAATTACAAGATCTCCGTGTTGGGTGAGGTGGCCCGTCCGGGTAGCTTCACGATCGGCAACGAGAAGGTGAACGTTCTGGAGGCTTTGGCGATGGCAGGTGATATGACGATTTACGGTGTCCGTGATAACGTCAAGCTGATCCGTGAGGACGTGAACGGTAAGCGTGAGATCATTAACTTGAATTTGAATAATGCCGAAGTCGTGACTTCCCCGTATTATTACCTGAAGCAAAACGATATTATTTACGTGACCCCGAACAAGACGAAGGCTAAGAACTCCGATATCGGTAACAGCACGACCCTTTGGGTAAGCTCACTCTCGATTCTGGTATCTATTGCCGGCCTGTTGGTAAACATACTTAAGTAATTGAAAATTGAGAATTGAAAATTAAGAGAGATGATAGACGAACGGATAAATAATAACACTGGGATAGAGAACGAGGAACAAGAGATTGATTTGGTCGCTCTTTTATTTAAATACCTTTTTTATTGGCGTTGGTTTGTGGCTAGTATATTGATATGTTGCATCGCCACTTACCTGTTTCTTCGTTATCAAACGCCTGTATATAACATTTCCAGTTCCGTGTTGATAAAGGAGGAGGATAAGCGAAGCGGTTCGGGCAACAATCCGTTGGCGGCCATTCAAGACTTGGGAATGTTTTCCATGACAAATAATTTTGATAACGAGGTGGAGATATTGAAATCCCGTACATTGATAAAAAAAGTCGTGAACGACCTGAATTTATATGTTCGTGTAGCGGAAAAGCGAGCGTTCGGTTATGCGATGCCTCTTTATAAGAATAGTCCGGTGCGGATTTATATGACACCGGAAGAGGCCGATAAATTGGAGGAGCCGATTAAGCTGGATCTTACATTTACAAAAACAGGAAAATTGTCTGTTAAGGCTGAATATGTGCAAGATAAGGAAGAGCAAGAGATAGAACAGGCATTTGATCAATTGCCGGCGGTGTTACCAACACCTGTGGGTGTTTTAAGCTTTACGCAAGGCGATACCTTGTATATGGAAGAAGAGGAAATCGCTTTACGTGTTACCATAAATACGCCGACGGAGACCGCCGAGGATTATATGAAAGACTTGAGCGTGACCGCCTCTTCCCAGACCACGACGATAGCGAAGATCAGCGTGAACAATACAGTAAAGGAGCGAGGCGTGGATTTCGTGAATCGTTTGGTTGCGTTCTATAATCAAGATGCGAACGATGAGAAGAATGAGGTAGCTCAGAAAACCGCTGAGTTCATAGAGGAGCGTATCGGTATAATTAACCATGAGTTGGGTACGGCGGAGAGCGAGTTGGCGGATTTCAAGCAACGATCCGGTCTGACGGATTTGACAAGTGATGCCCGTCTAGCCTTACAAGAGAGTTCCAAGTATGAGCAGCAACGTACGGAGAACGCTACACAGATCAGCTTGGTTCAATTTCTGCGTACCTATATCAACGATCCGGTCAACAAGGAAGAGGTAATTCCTGCAAACGTAGGGTTACAGGATCAAAACCTCACTAGGGTGATTGAACAATATAACACGATGATCATCGAGCGTAAACGTTTATTACGTACCTCTTCGGAAAATAACCCGGCGATGATAAACATGAACACCGGCGTTGAGGCGATGAGACGCAATGTCGAGACAACCGTGAATAGTGTCTTGCGAGGACTACAAATCGCCCAGAAAGATATTGAGCGTCAGGCTAGTAAATTTGAGAGCCGGATTAGTGATGCTCCAAAGCAAGAGAAAGAGTTCATGACTATTTCTCGCCAGCAAGAAATCAAGGCGACTTTATATATCATGCTGTTGCAGAAGCGGGAGGAAAATGCGATCACATTGGCAGCCACGGCTAATAATGGTCGTATTGTAGAGGAACCATTACCCGGGAAGGATCCTGTGGCTCCCAAGAAGCTCGTGTTTTTATTGGCTGCGTTTGTGGTGGGCCTGTTTATTCCGGTGGGAATCATCTTTGTCGTGGAATTATTGAAATATAAGATCGAGAATCGTGGCGATGTGGAGCAATTGACGAATGTTCCGATTTTGGGCGAATTGCCCTTGTGTGGTCATAAATCCTCCGATAAGGGAACGATCGTGGTGCGCGAGAATAAGAACGACATGATGGAGGAGACCTTCCGAGGTTTGCGGACCAATCTGCTCTTTATGCTCCGGAAAGATCAAAAGGTCATACTTTTTTCTTCTACGCAGCCCGGAGAAGGTAAGTCTTTCGTGACCGGAAATCTCGCTGTCAGCTTGGCTTATTTGGGAAAGAAGGTGGTAGAGGTTGGTATGGACATCCGTAAGCCGGGCTTGAATAAGGTCTTCGATTTATCGAAAAGGCAGGAAGGAATATCTAATTATCTGATGGATCCGGAGGATAAGGATCTTTTTGACCTTGTGCAGCCTTCCGGCATCAGTCCGAACCTGGATATCCTTTTAGGAGGAACGATTCCCCCGAACCCGACGGAACTGGTAGCCCGTGATACCTTGGAGAAGGCGATAGAGCAATTGAAATCCCGTTATGACTACGTGTTGCTGGATACAGCCCCGATCGGTATGGTAACTGATACGGCCATAATAAGCCGTGTGGCCGACATGTGTGTTTATGTCTGCCGTGCGGACGTGACCCCGAAAGCCGCGTTCTGCTACATTAATGTTCTTAGGGACGAGCATAAATTTGACAAGTTGGCGGTAGTGATCAATGGAATCGACCTGAGTAAACGTAAGAACACCTATGGTTACGGTTATGGTAAGAAATACGGTTATGGCTATGGTAAACATTATGGTTATGGATACGGCTATGGGTATGGTTTTGAGGCGGAGAATAAGAAAAAGGGGTGAGTCTCTATCGAATTATTAAATTATAATCTTTTTTAATCGCAATTAAATAATATGAATATACCCAAAATCGATATAATTGTACCAGTGTATAAGGTCGAGCCATATTTGAGAAAATGTGTTGATTCTTTATTGAATCAAACTTATGATGATTATATAATCTCTTTGGTAGATGATGGTTCTCCAGATGAGTGTCCTGCCATCTGTGATGAATATGCAATCAACTATCCGGAAAAAATCAGGGTTTATCATAAGCAGAATGGGGGATTATCAGATGCGAGGAATTATGCGGTAGAAAGATCAAAATCAGAGTTTGTGATTTTTGTGGATTCCGATGATTGGGTATCGGAGCATTTTATTCAGAATCTAGTTGAAGGACTCGCCTCTAGTGAAATTGATATGGTGGTTTCTCCGTATTACAGGGCAACAGAAACATCGGAAGGAGTTTCTATACGATTGAGTATGCCAACAAAGGCTCCTTGTTGTATGGGAGTGGAAGAAGCTCTAATAGAGTTATGTAGAGAGGAATATTATGGGAATCATGCTTGTTCTAAACTTATCAAACGAAGCTTGATCCTAGCTTATTTATATCCGATAGGTAAATATTTTGAGGATTCTTATACTACATATAAGCATATTGCTCATTCAAGAAAGGTGTCATATATACCTAATCCCGGGTATTATTATCTCCAACGTGAAGGTAGTATCGTACGCTCTGAATTTCAGAGAAGGCATTTAGATCTCATTTATGCAACTCAAGAAATGGTTGAGTATATGATTGACAATGATTTTTCTCGAAGAACTATATCGTTTGGGGTATATAAATTATTCAGAAGTGCTCATGCGACATTTATCCATGCTAGGAAAGAGTCAGATTTTAATGTAATCTATGATGAGGTGCTTATGATTTTAAATCGATATAAGGAATATTTTTCTGTTATTGATCAATCATTAAAGGAGACGATAATTCATAACATAATGATCTTGAATCGTCCATTGTATCATTTTATGATTCTTGGTAAGAAAAAATGAGTAGTTTTTATTATGATATATATTGATAATGTTTTATATATGATTACATGATAATGGTAAGACGATATATAGGGTTTTGGTTGTTTTTGATCTTAAATATGATTTTTGTGTTGTTTTTCTTGGTTAATCAGTCTGAATTCATAATAAGTGCTCTTTTTTTAGTGTGGGTAAATATGACTATATATTCTGTAAGAGACTTGAAATCAAAAGGTATGCTATTTGCTTTTTGTGTGGCTTTTTTTTCATTTCTTATGGGTAGGCATTTACTATCTTATTATTTTGATTATGAGGTGGAAGCCTTTTCAGAAGACGTTAATACACATGCGGAATTGTGTATGTTGCTGAGTTTGGTGACCGTTTTTTTTTCTTATATGTTCTTTTATGTGCGTAATAAGAGGAAAAATAAACAGAGTCATGGTGGATATGTTTTACCTGATAAATATATAAAATTTATACGCAAATATTCTCTTGGAATATTTTGGTTCGCTTTAGTCTTCTCTGTAATCTATGCAATATTCATTGTAGTTCTGGTACATACGATAGGCTATTTGGCCAGCTATACGATCGAAGGAAAGGAGATGATGAGAGGCAATTATTTATTGTTGACACTCAACAGAATAGAGCAGGCTCTTCCTGTTGCTCTCTGTTGTTATCTAGCAACATTGCCAGATCGGAAGTATTGTAACAAAATCTGTGGGTCTTATTTTCTATACTTGATTTTTACACTGCTAGGAGGGCAAAGAGGACCGTTTATCCTAGGGGCTTTATTTTTGATGATATATTATTTCTATCGAAATAAAAGAGATGGTGAAGTATGGGTAAAGAAAAGCTGGGTAAGAATAGGACTGATATCTTTTCCTTTTTTACTTGTCGGGTTGGGGCTTTTTTCTAAAATACGAACTGGAGATCAGATAGAATTTAAAAATATAGGTGACTCTCTTGTGAAATTTGTATATAATAATGGAGTAAGTGTTAATGTGATAAAAAGATCTTATGAGTTAGACTATAAATTAAGATCTGATCGATTTTATTCGATGCATTTTCTTCATGATGGTATCTTTGGATTAGTTTTTGGTTCTGATGGTACAGGTAATAATGCTGATAAGGCTACCGAAGGTTATCATCTAGCTCATGCGCTTCCATATTTAATGTTCCGTGATAAATATCTTGAAGGAGCAGGGACAGGTACAAGTTATATAGCTGAATTGTATCATGATTTTGGTTATATTGGAATAGTATTTGGAAATATAATTTATGGATTTATGTTGGCGTTATTAGCTAAATTTGATAAAAATAAACCATTTAACACATCGATGAAGCTTTTGATTATAACTCGACTTCTTTGGGCGCCACGTGGAGGATTTACTGAATTTATTACAATATTATCGCTTCCTGCTACAATCTTTATATATGTTGTTGTTTTTGTTAGTGTATTTTTTGTGTTTGGTGTTCCACGGAAACGCTGTGCTAAATTAGTATAGACTAAAAATAATTTTTAATTTTGATAGTTGTGAGTGTTTCTGAAAACAATAGGCGTATTGCTCGTAATACGTTACTGCTTTATGGAAGGAAAGCTGTAACCATGTTGATTGCGCTATATTCATCAAGAGTATTACTGCAATATTTGGGAATTGATGATTTTGGATTATATGGACTTGTTGGTAGTATAATTCTTGTTTTTACGTCACTTAAATCAACATTTGCTGCATCTGTTCAGAGATTTCTAAATGTAAATAAGGAAGAGAGTATTGCAAGGGAAAATGAAATTTTCTGCATGGGGATGATAATTCATGTGCTGATTGCTGTTGTCTTTATTCTATTAGCAGAGATTGGAGGTGCGATATTACTCCCAAATCTTAATTTGAATTCTGAAAAACTAATTGTTGCAGGATGTATACTTCATTTTACTATATTTTCGGCAGCAGTCTCTATAATTACAGTTCCTTTTGATGCTCTTGCTATGGCGAATGAGAAATTTGATGCGTTGGCTGTTATTTCTATTATAGATTCTGTTTTACGACTTTGTGTAATATTTATTCTGTCATTTAGTCCGATTCAAAGAGTTGTATTTTATGCGATATTACTTTTGTGTGTAACTATTGTACATATTCTTATGATAGGAGGGTATTGTTATAAAACTTTTAAAACTACAGTGAAATTTCATTTTGTAAAAGATAAAGTTTTATTTAAACGTATGACAGCTTTTGCAGGATGGAATTTCTTTGGTAATTTGGGGTACTATCTCACGAGTGAAGGTGTGAATTTTATTCTTAATATATTTGGTGGAATAGTAGCTAATGCTTCACGTGCAATCTCTTATCAAGTGAAAAATGCGTTACAGACTTTAGTGAATGATATAACTGTTGCTTTTCAACCTCAGAGCATGATGGTTTTTTCAACAGATAAACAACGTTTTTATAATCTTCAATTTTTAGCGACTAAAGCGAGATTTGCTATATGCGTAGTTTTGGGCTTCCCTCTATTTTTATTCATTCCTGAGATTTTGCAAGTTTGGTTGGGAAAACAACCGGAAGGAGCTGCGACCTTTATAAGATGTATTCTATTGTTTGTGGCCATACGTTGTTGGCATGATGCTATTGACACGACTTTTAAATCGGCTGCATGCATGCGAAATTATCAAATATGTGAAATGTCTATTATGCTATTTAACTTACCTGTATCTTGGCTTATGCTTCATTTGAAATTACCTCTGTATAGTGTGTTTATAGTAATGTCTGTTATTGAATTTGTGAATCTGATAGCAATAATGATGTTAGCATATAAGGAGTTAGATTTTATAATAGGGGATTATATTAAGGAAGTAATTATACCTTCGGTATTTATAATTTGTATCATGGGTATAATATATCTAAGTTGTTCTTTTTTTGATATACGTCCTTTTGGATGGATTGAAATGTTCTTTTTCTTAATAGGTGCATTTAGTATTGCGATTGGATTGATTTTTATGGTCTTGTTCTCTCGGATTGAAAGAGAAAAATTAGTGTCCATGATGAAATATAAATAATATTATTGTTGAATAATACTGTTTTATTGATAGATGGTAAATGTTTTTTGATATAATAATTTGAAAATGAGAAATCTAATCCTTCTTGCAAACTTTTTTCCTTATGGTAATGGTGAACCATATTTGGAAACTGAGGTGAAATATTATGAACAGTATTTTGATCGTATTTATATTTGTTCATTGCAGTTAAGAAAAAGAGATCTACAATCTCGACGAGAATTACCTTCAGATAAATTTGAAGTATTCCCAGTTGAAAAAGCACCTAACTATGTTTATCTATTTAACTCACTTAGAGTTTTAGGAAATGCTAATCTTTATAAGGAATTGTGGAAGCTAGGTAAAGAGAAAAGAATGTCTTTTCAGCGTGTGGTGCGTCTGTTTGTTTATCTTAGTCGTTCGTATTATGAGGCTGGAAAAATAAAGAAATGGTTCAAAAGAAAAGTGACTTTTGATAATCTTGATTGTGGGGTTTTGTATTCATACCGTTTTGAATATCAACCTTATGTTGGATTACTGATTAAACAGGTATTACCCAATTTTAAAATTGTAGCTAGAGGGCATGGATTCGATTTGTATGAAGAAAGACATCAGGAACATTATATTCCTTTGCGTGAGTATTTATTGGAAAATCTTGATAAAACGATTATGATTGCACAAGATGGGGTTAATTATCTTGTGGAAAAATATCCTGTCTATAAGGAAAAAGTAATACTTTCTCGTCTTGGAACTATGGATCAAGGTCTGGCAATTCTTCCACAATCAATGGATGAATTTCGACTTGTCAGTTGTTCTACGGTCTCTCCTATAAAACGAATACATCTTATTGTGGAGGCATTAGCCCAAATTAAGAATATTCGAGTTCGATGGGATCATTATGGTGATGGCCTTTTATTGTCTGATATTAAGTGTCTTGCCGTAAAATTGTTGCATGGAAATATTCACTGGCATTTTCATGGGTATGTAGATAATCAAACTTTGATGTCTATTTATCAAAAGAAACCATACCATTTGTTTCTCAACGTTAGTTCATCAGAAGGAGTTCCTGTTTCTATCATGGAAGCCATGTCTTTTGGAATTCCTTGCGTAGCAACAGATGTTGGAGGAACTAAAGAGGTTATTGAAAATTATAAAAATGGGATCTTATTGTCTTCGGATTTTAAGCCCAAAGAACTTGCAGGTTGGATTATGCTTTTTTTTAAAATGGATGAAAAAGAATATCTGCTGTATAGAAATAACGCTCGGACAGGTTGGGAAGAATTTTATAATGCGGATAAAAATTATCGTATATTTTTGAACTTTCTGAATAATATGTGATTAGATGTGATTTGCTGTAATAAGAAAAATACATATACCCTAAAAATCTTCATATAAGTTTAATACTATATTTATTACTCTAATAGATGAAAAGAATAATGATTTTGGGAGCAAGTCTCCTCCAGCTTCCTGCTATAAAGAAGGCTAAAGAAATGGGTCTGGATGTAATTGCTGTAGACATGGATCCGGATGCTGTAGGGTTTAAAGAAGAGGGGATAACGAAATTGCAGATTAGCACGATAGATACACCCCGAATCGTAGAGGCTGCTCGTACTTATCAAATAGATGGGATAATGACGCTTGCTTCCGATATGCCTATGCAAGCGGTCGCTGCGGTGTGTGAAGAGTTGGGATTAATAGGTATTACCCCTCAAACGGCTCTTAATGCGACAAATAAGGCCGAAATGCGTAGATGTTTTAAGGCGCATGATGTTCCTATTCCTGAGTTTTATATAGTTAGTGAGCTTGATGAATTTATGGAGGCGACCAAACATTTTACGACTAAATTTATAATAAAGCCTGCTGATAATTCGGGGAATCGTGGGGTGAAACTTATAACAGATATAGCGGAAGAACAGGTTTTGATCCAAGCTTTTGATTATAGCAAAAAGTACAGTAGGGATGGGCGAGTTCTACTTGAAGAGTATATGGAAGGCGATGAGTTTAGTGTAGAGACAATGAGTGTTGATGGAGTATGCCATGTGATTCAAGTTACGGATAAACTAACTTCTGGTGCGCCCTATTTTGTAGAAATGGGACATACGCAGCCTTCCATGTTTGCGGAAGATATTAAAATGAGGATATCGGAAGTTGCAAAAGCAGGGATTAAAGCATTAGGTATCAATCATGGTCCTTCGCATACGGAAATAAAACTTACGTCTACTGGGCCTAAAATAGTGGAGATAGGCGCAAGATTGGGTGGAGGATGTATTACAACACATCTTGTTCCGCTATCAACAGGGGTAAATATGGTAGAGGCCAATATACGTATAGCTTTAGGAGAAACTCCTGATCTATGTAAGAAATATGATAAAGGTGCGGCTATTCGCTTCCTGCAACCTCTTCCAGGTATTTTTAAGTCGGTAGAAGGTGTAGATGAAGCCAGAGGTATCTCAGGCGTTATTGAGGTTGGATTTATGAAGAAAATAGGTGAAGTTATTCCGGAGCTATCTAATGGACTTGATCGAGTAGGCTATGTTATAACGCAAGGTAATACCCGTGAAGAAGCTGTAAGATTATGTGGGGAAGCTGTCAAAAAGATTAAATTTGAAATGGTGTAAATTATGTATAAAAGTTTTTTTAAGCGTTTATTTGATATTTGTGGTTCACTTTTAGCTATTCCTTTTGTTGTTATTATCGGCTTATTTGTAGGTTTGGCAATTTATTGGGAGGATAAAGGGGATGTATTCTATCTTGCTTCTCGACGTGGTCGTTATGGAAAGATATTTAAGATGTTTAAATTTCGTTCGATGAAAATGAATGCTCCAGATATTCGTAATTCGGATAATTCAACTTATAATTCTCCGGATGATCCAAGAGTTACTAAAGTGGGTAAGTTTATACGTAGAACTTCTATTGATGAATTACCTCAATTTTTCAATGTGTTGATTGGGGATATGAGTTTTATCGGGCCGAGACCTGTAACAATAGATCGCTCTTTTGAGGAATATGATGAAAAACGTAAGATACGTTTGGATGTACGTCCTGGAATTACTGGATATTCACAAGCTTATTTTCGAAATTCTATTTCAAATGAAAAGAAATTAGAGAAGGATGCTTTCTATGCTCGGAATGTCTCTTTTTGGGGTGATCTAAAAATTATTTTAGCAACAATTAATACAGTTATATTTCGCAGAAATATCTATAATAAAAAGAATCAATAATGAATGCTCAAAGGAAACGTTTACTCATATTAGGGGCCGGGCGTGGTCAAATAGGTTTGTATAAAGCAGCTCGTGAGATGGGAGTGATAAGCATTGCAGGGACAATGCCTAACAATAACCCTCCTTGTATACCATTGGCTGATGAGGTATGTTATATGGATATTCTTGATCCGGATGAGGTAGAGAGTAAGACTGCCGATTTACGATTTGATGGTGTGGCAACTTGCTGTCTAGATCGTGGGTTGAAAGCTCTTGGACGATTATGTGATAAACGCTCATTGCCGGGATATTCAGAGGAAGTCGCAGAGCTTTGTAATGATAAGTCAAAAATGAAACTTCGATTTAGTAAATATGGTGTAAATACGGCTGCATTTAAGCAAATATCTTCGGATGAAGATTTATTAGATGCTATAGATAAAATAGGAGGGTATCCTGTGATTATCAAAGCTACAGATCTAGCTGGTAGCCGAGGTATTTATAAAGCTAATAATGAGGAAGAAGCTTTTGAGGGATTTTATAAAGCAAAGAATGTCACTAAGGTTGATTATGTGCTTATAGAGAAATTCTTACAAGGGCGTGAATTTGGGGCACAGGCTTTTATCTCTAATGGTGAAATTCTTTTCGTCATGCCCCATGGTGATATACTTTACCAAGCAGATACGGCTGTTCCTGTAGGACATTATGTTCCTTATGAATGTTCAGATGTTCTTCGAGAAAAAATGACAGAAGAGGCTCGAAAAGCCATAAAGGCTATAGGGCTTGATGATTGCGCTGTTAATATTGATTTTATCGAAGAAGATGGTGTAATATATGTATTAGAGTTAACAGGACGAATCGGTGCTAATTGCTTACCTGAACTTGTAAGTATTAATTATGGACTAAATTATTACAAGATGGTGATTGCGGCAGCTTTAGGTATTGATCCGGTAGAAATATGGAATCAACGTCAAGTTGGTCAAGCTGGTTTGTCGAAAATGATAATTTCGCCAGAGCAGGAAGGAGTCTTGGAAGACATACGATATGTAGGTGAAAGAGACTCCTATATTTATGATTTGACATTCTTTGTACGTCCAGGTTCAGAGGTGAAGAGATTTGCCAATTCAAGTCATTGCTTGGCCCAAATAGTAGTAGAGGGGCAAAATCTTGAAGAGTGTGAGAGAAAAGTTGATTTAGTCACATCTAAAATAGAGATGAGACTAAAATGAGAATTATAAAGAAACGGGATATTTGATCGAGAAATAATTTTAATAAAGATGAAAAAAATACCTTTTTCACCTCCTGATATAACAGTGAGTGAGGTTGATTTAGTATCGGGTGCCCTTTATTCCAGTTGGATTACAACTGGTCCGAAAACAAAAGAGTTTGAGCGTAAGATCGCTGAATACTGCCATACTGATAAAGCTGTATGTTTAAATTCCGCTACAGCTTGTATGGAGTCTATATTGAGAGTATTAGGTGTTGGTCCCGGTGATGAGGTGATTACCAGTGCTTATACGTATACCGCTACCGCTAGTGTGACTTGTCATGTAGGTGCTAAGGTGGTTATGGTGGATACGGCTCCTGATTCTTTCGAGATGGATTATGATAAATTGGTGGAAGCTATAACCCCTAATACAAAAGTAGTGATCCCTGTGGATCTAGGAGGGGTTATATGCGACTATGATCGGATATATGCGTCGCTGGAAAGTAAACGACATTTATTCAATCCTGCGAATGAGATTCAGAAATTGTTTGGCCGAGTAATTGTTTTGGCAGATGCGGCACATGCTTTTGGTGCTCAATGGCATGGGAGGATGTGTGGCGAGGTGGCTGACTTTACATCTTTCTCTTTTCATGCGGTAAAGAATTTAACGACTGCTGAGGGAGGAGCGTTGACGTGGCGTACTATCCCGGGTTTGGATAATGAGGCTTTATATAAGCAATTCCAGCTTCTTTCGTTGCATGGGCAGAATAAAGACGCTCTTGCAAAAACACAGCTAGGGACTTGGGAGTATGATATCGTGGCACCTTATTATAAATGTAATATGACTGATATCATGGCTGCTATCGGTTTGGCTCAATTTGAACGTTATGACGGGATGCTTGCTAGACGCCAAGAGATTATCCGTCGTTATAACGAGTCTCTGAGATCTTATCATGTGCAAACTCTTAATCATTTAGATGGTGATCATATCTCCAGCGGACATTTATATTTGGTAAGATTGTTGGATAAATCCTTGGAACAACGAAATGATATTGTTATCAAAATGGCTGAACGTGGGATAGCGTGCAATGTACATTATAAACCTTTACCTATGATGACGGCCTATAAGAACTTAGGCTTTGATATCGCGGATTATTCAAATGCTTACAATCAATACCATAACGAGATTACTCTTCCTTTACATACCTTACTTTCTGATGAGGATATTGAGTATGTGATCTCTAATTTTATCGATATAATCTCCCAATAAACACATATAATAGCCCGGGATGATAAATGAGAGCAGTCCGTCGGAAAGATCTGGGAATCGACGACAACAAGCTGCGGTAGTTTTTCATAATTTATTTGGACGTAATAAGGTACTTAAGTATTTTGGCTGAGAAACAATTGTAGAGTAAACTTGTTTCATCAATAAAAAACAAAAGGGACAACCTTTTTATTACTAAGTACAAACCGGGTCATATTAGACTGAAAGTAGTCAACAAAATTCGTTAAACTACATTTAGTGTATAAAACAAAAGTTTAGCAAGCGGAAAACTTTAGTTTTCCTTAAGGGAAACAAAAGTTTTTTCAGCACGAAACTTTTGTTTTCTCTAAGAGAAACTCTTATTCGCTTCGCTTCCTACATCTATTACCTGCGGAATCGACATGCGCTAGATGCACGACACCAGCGAACCATAATTATGATTCTTTTTTTTGAGATTCTCCTTAAAATATGGTAGATGCATACTGATAATTGTAGATGCTTTTTATCTACAACCAATATGCAATCTGTTTATTTATAGAGTTTTGATAGGAAGTGGTAGATGTTGTAGATGTTTTTATAAAATCAATTCCTTACGTAAACTTAGGGAATATCGGATAATTTATTTTATCCTAAAACAATGTGGGCTAAAAAGTATATGATATCTTTGCCTTCCTATGGTAAAGCTTGAATATCTAAAAAAGATATGTGTTCGTTGGATTATATTGGCGATTTTTCTTGTCGCTATATGGATCGTGATGGGAAATCCCAGATTAGGCGAATGGTATTCCCGTTCGATTTATCCATGGGTATCGGGTATGCTATCTCGTTTCTCCTGCTTGTTCCCTTTTTCCGTAGGGGATTGTTTTATTTATGGTAGCATCGCCGGATTATTAGGGTATCTGTCGTATGCGATTATAAGGAGGCGGAGGATCGGGAGGACAATAAGGCATGTTGTGGAATATCTGGCATGGGTGTATGTCTGGTTCTATATCGCTTGGGGATTGAATTATTTCCGGGAAGATTTTTTCACTCGTACGCAAACCACTTATGTGCCTTTTTCCTCGGAACATTTCCAATCCTTCTTGGATGCCTACACGGATTCCCTGAACGCCTCATGGGTTCCGATAGAGACGATCGATCGGGAGGTCGTGAAAGAGGCGGTGCAGGAAGGGTATCGGGAATTGCCTACTCGTTTCGGGCTTACCACTCCCGGAACCTATCTTCATCCTAAAACGATGCTGTTCTCCCGGTTGATGAGTGGAGTAGGGGTGATGGGATATATGGGGCCGTTTTTCACGGAGTTCAATTTGAACGGCCAGCTCTTGCCCGTGCAATATCCCGCCACTTACGCCCATGAGATGGCTCATGTGCTTAGTATATCCAACGAGGCCGAGGCTAATTTATACAGTTATTTAATATGCACGAGTTCTTCCGTGCCGGAAATCCGGTTCTCAGGTTACTTCTCTTTGCTGCCTTATGTGTTGAGCAACGCATATGTGGCTTTGGATAAGGACTCTTTTGAGGCATGGAAGAAAAGATTACGCCCCGAGATCAAGGACTTGTATAACGAGAAAGTAGCCTATTGGCAATCCCTATACAGCCCGCTGATCGGCGAGGCGCAAGACGTGGTCTATAATCTTTTCCTGAAAGGCAATAAGATACCTGCCGGAACCGCTAATTATTCGGAGGTGATCGCCTTATTGATCGCTTTGGAAGGAGAATGATTTATTCATCATTTAACTTCCTCCAAATAAAGCACTCGGCTCGAGTAATCATTCTGCTTGTGATAATCGACAATGTGATTATAAGGGATTTCCAGTCCGTTCGCCATGAGATATTCCCCGGTGAAAGCTTTACCCTCGAAGGCCAGAGGCTCGTTGTCGATCCGGTTCAGTTCGCAGACTCTGTATTTCTTGTCTGGGGATAATCCGTTCATTTTTACACGGGGTAAATGTTGGTTGACAAAATGCTCGGTCTTCCACCAATAAAATACGGCTTTGTCTTTCTCCGGTGAGGTGTACATCAAGGAAGCTACTCCCAAACGATCGTACGGAGAAACCAGACGGTAGATATCGCCGAATTGCACGACGGGACGGATCGTCTTATAATCGGCGATCGCCTTACGGCAAAGTGTTTTCTCTTCTTCTGTCATATTCTTGGGTTGGATCTCCATGCCCAAACGGCCGCTCATCGCTACGTCGATCCGATATTTCAGGGGAATGACCCGGAATGTTTGATGGTTAGGGGCGGCGCTGATATGTGAGGCCATGGCGATAGCCGGGAAAAAATAAGAAGTGCCCCATTGCATATAGATACGCTGTAAGGCATCGGTATTGTCGCTTACCCAAAACTCATCGAAGTAAGGCATGACCCCGTAATTTGCCCGGCCTCCACCGCTGGCGCAAGCCTGTAGGGTTAAATCCGGGTATTTGGCTCGGATACGCTCACAGACTTTCTTGAATCCTTCGTGATATTCGATATACATATGGCTTTGCTGATCCGAAGGCAGGTATTGGGAGCCATGGTTCAGGATGCTCATATTGGCGTCCCATTTGATATAATCGATCTCCGGGTATGTTGTCATCAAGTTGTCGACGATACCGAATATGAAGTCTTGCACCTCGGAATTGGAGAGATCAAGAACGACCTGTGTACCGCCACGCCCCAGGACGATTTCCCTGTTTGGAGCTTTCAATACCCATTCCGGATGCTTCTCGTACAATTCACTTGTCGTGTTGGCCATTTCCGGTTCGATCCAGATACCGAATTTAATACCATGCTTGTTGGCGTCGGCGATCAGGCCCTCGATGCCTCTTGGTAGTTTTCGGGCATCAACCATCCAATCCCCTAAGGACGAGTTATCTTTATTACGAGGATATTTATCGCCAAACCAGCCGTCGTCCATGACGAACAACTCGCCGCCCATAGACTGGATATCACTCATCATTTGGTCCATACCTTCTTGATTGATATCGAAATATACACCTTCCCAACTGTTTAGTAAGATTTTCCGGGCGGTCGCTCCATTCGCTATCTTATGTTTGCGTGCCCATGCGTGGAAATTTCGGCTGCTTCCGCTTAAGCCGTCCTTACTGTAAGTCAGCGCCAATTCCGGTGTACGGAAACTTTCTTTGGCTTTGAGGGTGTAAGCCGAGTTCTCCTCGTTTATTCCCGCAAAGAAATGGTGATAGTCGCTATCATCCGTATCGAAGAATAATTTGTAGTTACCGCTATAGCATAGGGCGGCGCCAATAACGGAACCGGTGTTTTCCTTTGGTTTTCCGTCTAGGGAGATCATCACTTCGGCGTGGGCGGTATGGGAGTTGCGGATACCATCCTTGTTTTTTATCATCTTGATGCCCGGTCGTAACGGTTCTTGTGCCAATTGAGCCTCGTTTGCCCATGAGCCGTATAAGTGGGAAACCCATACGTCTCCTTTCCGGATCGGCAGATAAGCGGAAGCGAAACGATTGAGGGTGATCGCTTTTTTCTCCTCATGCGTGATCTCTGTCCAAGTCTCGATGATATCGGCGTCCGGATAGGTTCTGTAACAGAGATTCATATAAAAAGGATACACTTTATCTTTTAATCGGATCGTTGTGATATCTGCCGTTTGCTCTTTTCGTGTATCTACTTTTATGACTTCCAGTTGAAGGGTCATATTCCCGTCGCCATGGGTAACGGACAATGCGCTTTCGGAGGGGCAATTCAAGCCGTAGACCGGATAAGCGGAAAATGTTTTCTGCTCGGTCTCGAGCAAGGTAGCCGCGTCGGAAGTGGATAACTTGTCTCCATAGTAGATGAATCTTACCTCTCCGCCGACAGGTGCGTCTAGCAATAATGAGGTATTCCTCGTGGAAATCAATACGTCTTGTGCCCATAAACTAGTGGTCAATAGGGAGGCGCAACATAAATAACCGAATTTACTCTTAATGTTCATTTTATTAGTAGGTGTTAGATTTAAATTCAGGGGCAAAAGTAGGAGAGAGCCGGTAGGTTTCCTAATAGGATTTTATCAGATACTGTTACTTTTCTGCTTTAACTAAAATTTGTTTCACGCAGAAGAAACCCGTGCTTTCATTAATGAAAATTCCATATTGTCTAATTCGAAAGAAATCACTAACTTTGCGGCAATTTTTTAGAAGCAAGATAAATACATCGCGATATGAGTAAGAAATTTACCGAATATTCTAAGTTTGACTTGTCGAACGTAAATAAAGAGGTGCTGAAGAAATGGAAGGATGGAGACATCTTCCATAAGAGTCTTGAAACAAGAGAGGGACATCCTACATTCGTATTCTACGAGGGCCCTCCATCCGCAAACGGTATGCCGGGTATTCACCATGTTATCGCCCGTTCGATTAAGGATATTTTTTGCCGCTATAAAACCATGAAGGGATTCTTGGTGAATCGTAAGGCGGGTTGGGATACACACGGTCTGCCTGTCGAGTTAGGCGTGGAGAAGGCTTTGGGCATCACGAAGGAAGATATCGGTAAGAAGATTTCTGTCGCTGAGTATAACGCCGCTTGCCGTAAGGACGTGATGAAGTTCACGAAAGAGTGGGAGGATCTGACGCAGAAGATGGGTTATTGGGTGGATATGGAGAATCCGTATATCACGTATGATAACCGCTATATCGAGACCTTGTGGTATCTATTGAAAGAGCTTTATAAGAAAGGTCTTTTATATAAAGGCTATACGATCCAACCGTATTCGCCCGCCGCAGGTACGGGCTTGAGCACGCACGAGTTGAACCAACCGGGTTGTTACCGTGACGTGAAGGATACGACTTGTACGGCACAGTTCCATATATTGGACCCGAAACCGGAGATGGCACAATTCGGCGATCCTTATTTCTTGGCATGGACAACGACTCCTTGGACGTTGCCTTCCAATACGGCGCTTTGCGTAGGCCCGAATATTACTTATCTGGCTGTACAGACTTATAATCCTTACACGGGTATCCCGATGACTGCTGTTATAGCGAAAGATTTATTGTCTGCTTATTTCAATCCGAAAGCTGCGGAGCTTTCTTTGTCTGATTACAAACCGGGTGACAAGCTGGTTCCTTTCAGCGTAGTAGGTGAGTGGAAGGGTTCCGAGTTGGCCGGTATGAAATATGAGCAATTGATCCCATGGGTAAATCCGGGTGAAGGTGCATTCCGTGTGATCACGGGTGATTTCGTTACGACAGAGGATGGTACGGGTATCGTACATATCGCACCGACGTTTGGTGCGGACGATAACCGTGTGGCGAAAACATTCGGGGTTCCTCCTTTGATGATGCAGGATAAGGATGGAAATATGCGCCCTATGGTGGATATGACCGGTAAGTTCTATAAGCTGGAAGACTTGGCTCCGGAGTTTGTACAAAATTGTATGAACGCCTCTGATTATGATCCATGGCAAGGAAAATTCGTGAAGAACGCTTACGATGATACGAAGACGGATAAAGATGAGACGTTAGATATAGAGATCTGCATGATGCTGAAGGCCCAGAACCGGGTGTTCAAGATCGAGAAGCATGTCCACAATTACCCGCATTGCTGGCGTACCGATAAACCGGTATTGTATTATCCGTTGGATAGCTGGTTCATCCGTACGACCGCTTGCCGTGAGCGTATGATCGAGTTGAACAATACGATCAACTGGAAACCGCAGAGCACGGGTACGGGACGTTTCGGCAAATGGCTGGAGAACTTGCAAGACTGGAACTTGAGCCGCAGCCGTTATTGGGGTACTCCGTTACCGATCTGGCGTACGGAAGATGGTAGCGAGGAGAAGTGTATCGGTTCCGTGGTAGAGTTGTTTGGCGAGATCGAGAAATCGGTGAAGGCCGGCTTTATGGAGTCTAACCCTTACAAGGACTTCGCTCCGGGAGATTATACGAAGGAGAATTACGAGAAGATCGATTTGCACCGTCCGTATGTGGATGATATTATCTTGGTTTCCGCTTCTGGTAAGCCGATGAAGCGTGAGACAGACTTGATCGACGTATGGTTCGATTCCGGCGCTATGCCTTATGCCCAGATCCACTATCCGTTCGAGAACTTGAAGGAGTTCGATAATCGTCAGATCTATCCGGCTGACTTTATCGCTGAGGGTGTTGACCAGACACGCGGTTGGTTCTTTACCCTGCACGCTCTGGGTACCATGATTTTTGATAGCGTGGCTTACAAGGCTGTCGTGTCTAATGGTCTGGTATTGGATAAGAACGGAAACAAGATGTCTAAACGCTTGGGCAACGCTGTTGATCCATTCTCTACGATCGAGAAGTATGGTTCGGACCCGTTGCGTTGGTACATGATCACGAACGCTTCTCCATGGGATAATATTAAGTTTGATATCGATGGTATCGAGGAAGTTCGCCGTAAGTTCTTTGGTACATTATATAATACGTATTCATTCTTCGCTTTGTACGCGAACGTGGATGGCTTCGACTACTCCGATCCGGATGTGGAATGGAGCAAGCGTCCGGAGATTGACCGTTGGATCCTTTCTCTGTTGAACAGCTTGGTGAAGGATGTGGATGGCTACTTGGAGGCTTACGAGCCGACTCGTGCCGGACGTGCTATCTCTGATTTCGTAAATGATAACTTGAGTAACTGGTATGTGCGTTTGAACCGCCGCCGTTTCTGGGGTGGTGGTATGACGGAGGATAAGTTATCCGCTTACCAGACTTTATATACTTGCTTGGAGACAGTGGCTAAGTTGATGGCTCCGATCGCTCCGTTCTATGCCGATCAGTTATTCTTAGACTTGGTCGCTGTTACGGGACGTGAGAACGTTGAGTCCGTACACTTGTCCGATTTCCCGGTTTACGACGAGTCTAAGATCGACAAGAATTTGGAAGAGCGTATGCAAATGGCTCAAGATGTTTCTTCTATGGTATTGGCTCTTCGCCGCAAGGTGAATATCAAGGTTCGCCAGCCGTTGCATACGGTAATGATTCCGGTTGTAGACGCTCATCAACAAGAGAGTATCGAGGCTGTTAAGAACCTGATCTTGAACGAGGTGAACGTGAAGGAGCTGAAGTTCGTGGATAATACGGCAGGTATCTTGGTGAAGAAGATCAAACCGGACTTTAAGAAGTTGGGCCCGCGCTACGGAAAGATCATGAAGGCGTTGGCCGCCACGATTCAATCGATGAGCCAAGAAGATATCAACGCTTTCGAGAAAGCCGGAACGTTTACCTTGATGGTAGATGGACAGGAGGCCGTTTTGGAGCGTACAGATGTAGAGATCATCTCTGAGGATATCCCGGGTTGGTTGGTCGCTAATGAAGGTCGCTTGACAGTCGCTTTGGATATTACCGTAACCGAGGATTTGCGTAAGGAGGGGCTGGCCCGTGAGTTGGTGAATCGTATCCAGAACTTGCGTAAGAGCAGCGGTTTCGATATAACGGATAAGATCCATGTATCCATTCTTTCTTGCGAGGAGATGGATGAGGCGATCTATGATTATAAGGATTATATCGCTAACCAAGTATTGGCGGAATCTATCGAAATCATGGATAATGCGATCAGCGACGCTACGGAACTCGATTTCGAGGACTTTAAATTGTCCGTAAAGATCGAGAAAGCTTAAAAATAGAATAGCATTTCTTGCGGAAGAATTAGGAATGAAATATAGGAAAATCGATAATTATATTATCTTTGCATGCAAAGAAGAAATAATATGATTTTATATTCATTCTTAATTCTTCTTTTTGATTGATATTTGAACGATTGTTGAACCTAAATTTTTTTAGAACCATGGCAGAGAAGACAAGATATTCAGACGCTGAGCTCGAGGAGTTCCGCGCTATTATATTAGAGAAACTGGAAATCGCGAAGAGGGATTACGAGCTTTTGCGATCAGGGGTTACGAATTCCGACGGTAACGACGTGGCTGATACGTCTCCTACATTCAAGGTGCTGGAGGAAGGCGCTTCTACGTTATCGAAGGAAGAGGCGGGCCGTTTGGCGCAACGCCAGATGAAATTCATCCAGAATTTACAGGCCGCTTTGATCCGTATCGAGAATAAGACCTACGGTATTTGCCGGGAGACTGGTAAATTGATCCCGAAAGAAAGGCTACGTGCTGTGCCTCATGCGACTTTAAGTATCGAAGCAAAACAAGGAGGTGCAAAGTAAATGAGATATTCTAAAGGTTGGGGAGCAGTGTTAATCATAATACTGCTCCTTCTTCTTGACCAAGCGCTGAAAATATGGATTAAGACCCACATGCAGTTGCATGAGAGTATAGAGATAACTCCGTGGTTTTATCTCTATTTTACTGAGAATCCGGGTATGGCATTCGGTATAGAGGTGATTGGGAAATTATTCCTTTCCGTATTCCGTATCGTGGCTGTATTGTTTATCGGATATTATTTGTATAAGCTGGTTAAAGAAAATTATAAATTCGGTTTTATTGCCTGTATATCTTTGGTTTTTGCGGGAGCGGTGGGTAATATAATCGACTCGATATTCTATGGCGTGATCTTCGACCATAGTTTCGGGCAACTCGCTACTTTTATGCCGGAGGGAGGTGGTTATGCCTCTTGGCTGCATGGTAAGGTGGTGGATATGTTCTATTTCCCATTGATAGAGACCGTATTCCCGGATTGGGTTCCGATCTGGGGTGGACAGGAGTTCGTTTTCTTCCGTCCGATCTTTAATTTGGCGGACTCGGCGATTTGCGTGGGAGTTTTCCTTTTGTTAATATTTTATCGGCATACTTTGTCGGCTAGCCTTTCGAAAGAAGAGAAATAAATGCGGAGAAAATTACGGATATATGGTATGGCTTTATTAGCCACGACGTTGCTGGCGGCATGTAGTAAGGTTCCGGATGGTATTCTGTCGGAGAAAAAGATGCAGGGTGTTTTGATGGATATGTTGCTGGCTGAGGCCATGGTAAATGTGGATTATAATACTTATAAATCCGATACCATGAAGCTTGCCTTGTATGAGTCTGTATTCCGTAAGCATGATATTACACAGGCGGTGTATGATAGCTCGTTGGTGTGGTACGGCCGTAACTTGGATATTTATATGGAGGTCTACAACCGGGTCTTGGCCGATCTTAATAAACGGATCAATAACTTAGGGGATGTGCAGGCGGACGCTGCGCCGGTATCGAACCGGGATTCTGTGGATATTTGGCCTCGCCGTTCTTATCTGGTCTTGTCTCCTACCTCTGTATTTAATGGGGTGACTTTCGATATACGTCCGGAAACGAATTATTCCTCGGGCAGTAGTTTCGTGCTGGGCGTGCGTGTCTGGGGATTGAATAACAAAATGGCTTATAAGCCGGAGGTACGTTTAAGCGCGGACCAAGGTGATACGACCTTGACTGTGAATAGTAAGATCACGAAAGATGGATATCACGAGACGATCTTGAAGACTATACCAACTAAGAAAGTAAAGCGTGTGTTTGGATATATCCGTATGGATAATATGGATACGACTTATTATAAGGTGTATATAGATAGCTTAAGCTTGATGAAATATAACTATGGTAAGGAGCTTGCCGAATTACCTAAGGATTCTATTAAGTAATCTCTCTATTTGTTTATTATACTTATGAGAAGAATTGCCGCTCATTACGTTTGGTGTAAGCAGGTTTATCGTATGCATTATATCGAACTGGATGATAATGGTGCGTTTCATGGTGTTTACCCGTTGAATGAGGAGATAGCTGGAACCGCTTTTTATGATGGAGTGCTGGTGCCGGTTCTTTCCTCGGAACCGGCGATTGGTTTTAAGCAGGTGATGGGATCTTGGCCGGCGTTAACCGAAAAGATTACGCCGGGTTGTTCAGTCCATATATATCGTTTAAGCGGGATTCCCTTGGCGTCTGCGAAACTCGGCACAGACCACAGCTGTAGCGATGGCCACATTGAGAGACTCTGAGGTGTCTCTTCCTTCCGGATAGTTCGGGATATATAATTTTTCGTTTACAAAAGCCTCTATGGCGGGACGTATTCCATTTCCTTCATTACCCATTATCAAGATACCGTTTCCGGATAAGGTTTTCTCATATAAGTTTTCTCCGCCAAGGAAGGTGCCGTATAAAGGTATGGCTTGGGCTGATTGGGCCTGTAAGAACGTTTCCAGATCGGTGTAATGTATTTTTACGTGGGCGAGCGCACCCATAGTGGCTTGTACGGTTTTTGGACTGAAAACATCGGCGGTATCTTTGCTGCATACGATATGGGAAATACCGAACCAGTCCGCTAACCGGATGATCGTACCTAAGTTGCCCGGATCTTGGATTCCGTCTAATGCGAGAACAAGCTCCTTTTCCGGCGTTATTTCCGTTATATCCCAATTGGGGCGTTTAAAGATCGCGAGTACATCTTGGGGATTTTTCAGGAAGCTGGCTTTACGAATATCATCTTCTTCCGCTACCAATAACTCCTTGGCCGGAATATCGCCTTGTGTAGCCATCCACGATGGCTTGGCTATTAATAACTCACATTCAAAGGCCGGTAACATATCGGCTACCAATTTATTTCCTTCGGCTACAAAAACATTATTTTCATTCCGGAATTTCTTTAATTCCAGAGAATGGATGTATTTGACTTTGGTCTTGCTTAGCATCTTAGTTCTTTTTACAAAACAAAAGTACGGTAAATTCTTTAAATTCCAGTACATTCGCGATCGTAAAAAGCTTGGAATGATGAATCGATCTCTACGTATATGCTATTTTATCTGTATCGTACTACTGCTAGCCTCTTGTAGTACGACCAAGTTTGTGCCGGATGGGGAATATTTGCTGGATAAGGTGGAGATCGTGTCGGATAACAAGGATTATAAGTCTGCGGATTTAAAATCTTATCTTAAGCAGCAACCAAACTTCAAGGTGTTTGGTCTGATGAAGTGGCAGTTGTTTGTCTATGATTGGTCTGGTAAGAATGAGAAGAAATGGATCAATAAACAGTTACGTAGGATTGGTGAGCCTCCCGTGGTGCTGGATACGATGTTGGTGGAACAGTCCGCCATGGAACTAGAGCGTTTTTACATTAATAAAGGGTATGTCCATGCGGATGTATCAACGACGATCGATACGGCACGCCATAAGAAAGCGGTTGTAACTTACCATATAAAGGCGAACGATCCGTATAGGATACGCAATTACACGATGAAGTTCCCCGATCCGAAAATTGATAGTTTGGCACATCTGAAAGCGCCTCGCCGTTCTCCCTTAGCTTCTGCGTTCCGGTCCTCACAGGAAGAGTATAACCAATTAGTTAAGGAAGGAACTTTATTTGACCGGGATATATTGGACAAGGAGCGGGAGCGTATTACGACCTTACTTCGCTGGAACGGGTATTATGGTTTTAATCGGGATTATTTAGGATATATCGCTGATAGTTCTTTTAACCAAAATGTCGTGGATCTTGATATGTCCATGAAACCTTATCGGAAGGTGTTGCCCAATGGGTCGGTAGAGGATCAGCCGCATCGTCAGTATTATATTAAGGATGTAACGGTCTTAACCGATTATAATCCGATGGGGGTAGGAGAGGACGCTAGTTTCATGGCTACAGATACGATGCTCAGCGCAGGGGTGAATATCGTATATGGCCGGAACGGGAAGAGTATCCGTCCGAGCGTGCTCCGGAGGAGTACTTATATTCGGCCGGGGCAATTATTTAGTGAGAAGAATATAGAGCAGACCTATTCGGCGTTCGCTTCTCTAAGGGCTTTGAGGAACGTAAATATACGTTTTACGGAAGTAGAGGAGCGGGATACGATGAAGTTGGATTGTTACATTCTCACTTCTCCCGCGAAGATAAATACGGTGGGAGTGGATTTGGAAGGTACTAACTCGGCGGGTGACTATGGGTTTGCCTCCAGCTTGAATTATCAGCATAGGAATATCTTCCGAGGATCGGAGCTGTTCTCGGCGAGGGTGAGAGGGGCTTACGAGGCGTTATCCGGAAATAAGGCGAATGGCTTTGGTAATTACTGGGAGTTAGGTGCGGAAGGGTCTTTGCTGTTTCCTCGTTTTTTGTTCCCGTTCTTGAGTTCGGATTTTCGTAGGCGGCTACGTGCGTCAACTGAAGCGAAAATAAGTTACAACCTGCAAAAACGTCCGGAGTATACGAGGGCGATTCTATCTGGTGGTTGGAGTTATATTTGGCAAGATCGGGGCAATACACAGGCACGCCATACCTTTAAGCTTGTAGACTTGAATTATGTGTATTTGCCGGATAAGAATATGGACTTTATCAATAGCTTGCCGGATTATATGGTGTTGTATAACTATACGAACCATTTTATCATGAGTTCGGGATATACTTATTCCTTCAGTAATTATTCTCCCCAGAATCGTTTGAGAAACACGCATTCCCTACGTGCGTCGGTCGAGGTCGCAGGGAATTTGTTGAGTGCCTTTTCGCATCTTACGGGGGCGAAGAAAAATGATGACGGTTATTATGAGTTGTTTGGTACGGAATATGCGCAATATGTGAAATTGGATTTCGATTTTAGTAAAGGAATCGTGCTTGACAGTCGTAACAAGTTAGCTTTCCATATAGGAGTGGGAGTGGGGATGGCTTATGGTAACTCAAACTATTTACCTTTTGAGCGTGCTTATTTCTCGGGGGGAGCGAATAGTGTCCGGGGATGGTCTGTACGAGAGTTAGGTCCGGGTAGTATGGAAGTTGACAGCACGACTTCTTTCGCTCTTCAATCGGGGGATATCCGCTTGGATTTGAACTTGGAATATCGAACGAAACTTTTTTGGAAGTTTGAATTGGCGGCTTACATAGATGCCGGAAACATATGGACCCGGAATGTATCAGATGAACGCTATAAGGCTGGAAACTTTGATTTCTCTCGTTTTTATAAGGAGATCGCTGTTTCCTATGGTTTGGGACTTCGTTTGGACTTTGATTTCTTTCTACTACGTTTAGATACAGGCTTCAAGGCTTATAATCCTCAGGAGAAAAAGTCTAGGCGTTGGGCGATAACCCGTCCTAATTTCAAGGATAATTTCGCCTTGCATTTTGCCGTTGGTTATCCATTCTAAATTCAATATGTAAAAAAGTGTACTAAAAGTTTGCAAGGAAAAGAAAAATCCTTACCTTTGCACCACGAAAATAAGGATGGTCAGGTAGCTCAGCTGGATAGAGCAACAGCCTTCTAAGCTGTGGGTCATGGGTTCGAATCCCATCCTGATCACGAAGAGCGGAAGTTTATAATTGTTTGATATTTAGCTATTAAACTTCCGCTTTTATTTTAGATCTTTCCCCTTTTGTAGATTAAAAAAAAGGATATAAAGTCCACTTTTGGACATAAAAGCTTATCCTTCGCGTATCCTAAAAAATTTAATCTATATGGCTACTTTAAAATTGACACTTTTCAAGGCCAAGGCTCTCAAGGATGGGAGGCACAAGGTCAGGGTGGCGGTCTGCCACAAGAGAGAGACTTGTTATATCGTGACGAACGTGATATTAGATAGCGAGTCCCAGTTTAAGAACGGTCAAGTCGTAAAGAGACCGGACGCTTCTTTTATAAACAAAAGATTGAGGAATATGCTTAATGAGTATCAAGACAAGCTTGACTCGATTAAGAACCAATCGTTATATACATGCGTGCAGATAAAGGGCATGTTGGTTAATTCAGCAGGGGATAACGATATCTCTACGTTCAAGGATGTAAGCTCATCCTATGAAAGGGAGTTGATCGATAATGGGAGTATCGGGTACTCAAAGCTGATCGAGCGGAATTGCAGGTATTTTACCGAGTTCGTGAAAGGGGATATATTCCTTTCCGATATCACTCCAGAACTGATAGAAGGTTATTCTAGGTTCTTGAGGAATAAAAAGGGAATTGGGGAGGCCACGAACTCCATGATGATGAGACATACCAAGACTATAATCAATAAGGGTATAAAAAGAAGGCTTGTGAAATATGATGTCCATCCTTTCGTAAACTTCCAGATATCGACTTCTCCCGTACGTGAGGTTGACATATCTTTCGAGTCATTTAATCGTTTGCGAATGGCCGATCCTTCGGAGCGTCGATTAAAGGTGGCGCACGATCTGTTTTGCTTGTCGTTTTATCTTGGAGGTATCAATCTTATAGATCTACTCGGCATTGATTTCCGTGGAATCGATACGCTGGAATATGTAAGGACTAAATCTAGGAATATGACGAGGGGAGGCAATAAGATCGTGTTCTCTATACCAGACCAAGCGAGAGATATTATAGATAGATGGATGGATAAGAGGACTGGCAAGTTGGATTTCGGATATAAGTTTTCCTATCCTAATTTCTCTAGGTATCTTTCTCGTTCGCTATCCAAATTGGCGCAGTCGTTAGGGATAACGGAAAAAGTGGTGTATTATTCCGCTCGTAAATCTTTCGCTCAATACGCTTCCGAGATAGGAATCCCGGATGGGGTCATAGATTATTGTTTAGGGCATTCAGATAAGTCGAAAGGCGTGATACGTTATTATACTAAGGTAAAAAAATTTCAAGCGGACATGGCGATATCAAGGGTAATTGATTACGTTAACAATCCGGATCGTTACCGGGATTATGTGGAGATGAGAAGGGATATAATGATGATGCGTGGGTAATATGTTTTTTATCATTAATGCTAAATAATATGTGAATGTGATAAACTTTCATAAGCCGACAAAGGTTATAGGAATGGGCATTATAGCAACAGTATTACTTATCGTGCGACAAGAGACTATAGCGTTAACCTTGAGTATAAATTGTGCATGTCTTAAAAAATTATCAATAATAAAACGTAAATGTTATGGAAAAGAGCGATCGTCTTATAGAATTGCTAGAGATTTTGAAAAGGGCTGAATGTATATTTATTGAACAATGGAAAATCTTATATAAAGAGGATGAGATTGACATGGAAGATATTTTCAGCATATTCTATAAAGGTAGTAATAATTGTGAAATTCAAGTTAAAAAATTGATAATTAAAAATATAGATAGTGTAGTATGTAATAGGGTGGAGACTGCATGATAATTCGAGTTATAGAAAAGGAAAAATGGACCAATAAAAAACGCCCGTGTCAGAAAAAATACGGGCGCTATACTTTGGCGATGCGAAGAATAGGACAATTTTATGGATTGTCTTTTTCTGTGAAATCCAACTTATAGCCTAGGGCGTTACCTATTTTGGATAGGATATCGATTCCAGTACTATACTTTCCGGTCTCTATCCGGGCGATGTTTCCCGGGGCTAGACCTGTGAGTTCAGCTAGTTTGTACTGTGATATCCCGGCCTCCATGCGGAGCTGGGCTATCCGCTTGCCTATTCGCTCCCGGTCATTCATCTTGGGGGCCCTCCCAATCGCAGTAATTGCAGTACCATACTGCGCATTTTTTCATTATCCCTAATAACATTTCCCGGTCTTCCACAGGATCAAGAGTACAGCTATGATGCAAGGCCATCAACAGCCTCTCGGTTCTTGATCCTTCGTTCTTGAATTTAAATGTCAATACATTCGGATTAAGCCCTATTGCGTCAAAGTCCCTGTCAAACACCTCGAAAACGGAAGCCGAGCGTACATGCTCGATGATTGTCCGATTTCCCAATAAGTTCCCTTCATGAGAATGGGCATCCCAAAATACCCACTCCGGTAGATTAAGTTCTATTTGTTTCATAGATTATTGTAGGCCTCTACTATTTTTAAATAACAATGCCGACGGGCATCATTATGTTTTTCTTTGTTTGAATCGTCATTGATCCAATCCCAAGCCTCTGAATCCGTGGTACGAACCTTTATGTTTTGCCCCCTGTAACGTGCCTCGATCACATATTGACCATAACCGTTACCTCTTCTCATCTCAAAATTAACCTTTCTGAAAGTTGCCATGTCTTTACGCCGCTTATCCGTTGCCGCCGGTTCTATTGTTATTTTGATGTTACAAAGATACTATCAAATTTGATAGTATACAAGTTTTTCAATGATTATTTTTGTGCTTTATGACATGTTTTCTTTCTCTTTTTCCTCCAAGACCTTTTTAAGTTGATAGAGGCTTATGATATCATATTCAAATGTGGGATTTTCCCAGTTTCTTCGGACAGAGTTCGTTTGGACCGAGATAAATTTCCGAAGGTCAAATATGTATTGACACGGGCTTAACTGGATCTCGTTAAATGTTATCTCGTAGTTATCAAACCACTCCAAAAGTTGTTTAAGTTCCTCGTTCATGGTATATAAATGATTAACACCCGCGAATATACCCAATTTAACCTTGCTATTTTAGGATATAAAGAATTTTGTCTATATTTGCTTCAAGTTTGTGACTTGTATTATTGATTGGATATTATGTTTAACAATATAATATAGGTCACTTATGGATTTTTATAACAACTCATCTCAAAGGCAACAAGTGGACGTTTACTGTCCTGTCCATCATAATTGGATTGGCCACTATGATTATGGCTCCAAGGGGGTCTATTATTGCTGGTGCAAGAAATGCAAGAAAGAAATCAAAATCGTTATGGGAAAATGAAGAGGTTGACGCAAAAACAAGAGAATTTCTGTAATTATTATATCGAGTGCGGCGGGAACGCTTCCGAGGCGTACAGGCGTGCCTACTCTTGCGATAAATGGAAAGATAAGTCCGTATGGGAGAAGGCTTCGGCTTTATTGGATGATGTCAAGGTTCAGTCAAGGGTAAGGGAACTGCAAGAGGAGCAGAAAGTTAAATCAGATATAACCAAGGAGAAATTACTGGGCGAGTTAGGTAACATAGCGTTCTCATCCATAGCCCATCTTCACAATACATGGATAGAGCGCAAGGAGTTCGAGAATCTTACGGACAAGGAGAAGTCGGCTATCAAGAGCATATCTACTAAAATCCTGAAGAAAAATATAGGAACGAGCGATGATCCGGAGATCATTGACGTGGAATATGTCAAGATAGAGATGCACGATAAGCTGAAAGCCATAGAACGTATCTGCAAGATGCTTGGCTTTGACGCTCCAACCGTTGTAGACCTTGGCAAATCGCTGATCGGAATAGATACCGGAATAGATGATTAGTGTTCTATTTTTAAATAAATGGCTATGTTTGTTAGAAAAAATACGAGGTCTATAATTTTATAATTGTTCTATATTTAATATTTTGGGAGCTGAGACGGACAACAGGAGGATAATAAGCTATAAGAGGTTCAATCCGAACTTTCATCATCTGAGGCTGGCGTTGGGGAATGACGATATAAGGTTCATCTTCATGTACGGGGGATCGTCTTCCGCCAAGTCTTTCTCAGCGGCCCAAGCCTTCCTATTGGAATGTATATCCAAGGGCTATAACACGATTGTCTTTAGGAAGACCGGAGCAACCATAGCGGACAGTATCTACAAGACGTTCCAAGAGGCGGCTAAATCATTGCATATAGATACTTTTTTCAAATTCCAAGAAAACCTTATAAGGTGTTTCAACGGTTCCTATATCCGGTTCAAAGGGCTGGACGATCCGGAGAAGATCAAGGGTCTCGAATCTTATCAGTACGTGTTTTGCGAGGAGATATCCGAGTTCGATGAATCCGACTTGAAACAGATAAGGAAGCGTCTCCGTGGTCGCAAGGGACAGATGATCGTAGCTCTATTTAACCCGATATCGGAGGATCATTGGATCAAGAAAAAGATATTTGATACCGAGACATTGACCGAGGTGGACAATCATCTGTACGGGAAGCTCAAGGATAGCGTAACGGGTAAGATACTGCCAAAGGAATATTCCGAGGTAGGGAGGAAATGGGTCAATTCCGAGCGGACCATATACAACCCAAGAAAAAAGACTTACGAGACGCACCGCCCGGATATGGTTATCATCAAGTCCACCTATCTTAATAATTTCTGGGTCGTAGGGTCTCCTGATGGCACGTATGGCTTTTATGACGCTCAGACGATAGCGGATTTCGAGAGGGACAAGGAAAGGGATTACGCTTATTATCTGATATACGCCTTGGGCGAGTGGGGGACGATAAGGACGGGTGGCGAGTTCTTCCACGCCTTCGACCCCGCCAAGCATAAGGGCAAGTGCCCATATGTCAAGGCTCCCGTGCATATATCGATAGATAACAACGTCCTGCCTTATATCTCCATCTCTTTTTGGCAGGTTGAGACCGGGGATATAACGAGGATAAGGCAGATTCACGAGGAAACCCCGTCCGATCCGTTCAACACGGTCACCAAGGCTGCCGAGATCACGGTCAAGTACTTGGAGGAGATCGGTCACGATGACATGGTATATTTGTATGGTGACGTATCTACCAAGGCGGGTAACACGATCGATGAGGATAAGAGGTCTTTTTTCGATAAGTTCAAGGAGGGCATAGACAAGAGATTCCGTAGCGAGGACAGATTGCCTAGGTCGAACCCTTCCGTATCCATGACCGGGGAGTTTATCAACGCCATATATTCTGGAGATATAAAAGACGTTTCCATCACGATCGACGAGAGTTGCGATACGTCGATAAACGATTATATTACCGTAAAAAAGGATATCAACGGGGCGATGCTCAAGCAGAGGGTAAAGGACAAGATTACGGGTCAGTCCTACGAGAAGGCCGGTCACCTTAGCGATGCCAAGCGCTATTTTGTCACGGAGATATTAAAGGATAGGTATACGTCTTTCTCGTTAAGAAGAAGGCACAATAAAAATAAGGAGGAGGATATGAGATATTACGATCACGTAAAATTGGATATATCGAACGCCACGAGGATAGTTTATGTGGCGGTCAATCCTGACGGGCTTGCGGGTATGGCAAAGGTGGCATTGATGGACGGGAAGGCGTACGTTCTGGATGCCTCGTTGAGGGATATCACGGAGGCTGGGGTTCTAAGGGATTTCTTGCGCCCTATAGGATGGAGTGATGTCGTGTTTGAGAGCGACAAGGCTTATTTCCCTATCGCTAGGGAGATAAGGGAGACCGGGGGGTGCGATATAAGGATAAGAAGGAGGGCCTCTGATACAAGATTGAGGATATCCGCCCATTCTGAGACTGTGAGAGATCTGTTTTATTTTCTTGACAATTACGAGGAGAAGGATGATTATCTGTCGTTTGTCGAGAATATGCTAGATTATGGGGGCAAGGATGGAGGGGAGTCGCTGTGTTGCCTATCCGCTATAGCGGAGATTTTGGTACGAAACAATATTTAAAACGAATATATTATGGGTTTGTTTGATTTTTTCAGGAAAGAGGATAAGGTGGCGAATGTGCCCGATCGTCCTCCAAGGTCGAGAGGACTCGTGGATTTGTCCGGTTATCTGGGGGTGTTCAGCCCCTATACCTGTTCCGGGAATTTTATCGAGGCTTTCGAGACCATGGGAGAGGTCTTTTTCCCCGTGGATTTCTTGGCTAGCAGGATAGCGGGCGGCAATTATCAATTAAAATTGGCTAAGGATGATTCCGTGGTGTTCAATAACGAGGAGATGAACCGTTTTTTTAGCGATCCTAACCCTTTATTCTCGTTCGAGGATTTGGTTAAGATGTTCTTTGTCTATAAGTATGTGACAGGCAATGGATTCTGGCAGGCCTCCCCGTCTGTAGGGGGGATAAAGCCTAAGGAGCTATGGAAATGGTGCGATACCTATTGGGTCTTGCCAAGTGATCAGGTCGTGATAAACAGCCCGATGTCCATTCCCTTGTTTCAGCCGTCAACAAAGGAGGATATAATCAACAGCTATCGTATTTCCACCAACTCGGGGCTTATGGATATAGACCCGTCCCTAGTCATCCACTACAAGGATATAAACATGCGGTTGAATAGCTCATACCTAAAGGGACGTAGCAGGTTGGAGACCCAACGTTATCCTATCGCCAACTTGGTCGCCGTGTACGAGGCAAGGAATGTCATATACGTTAAAAGGGGGGCCTTGGGATTGTTGATAAGCAAGAAATATGACGCTGATGGCTCCCTTCCACTCACCGACAAGGAGAAGAGAAACATAAGGAAGGAGTGGAATGACAATTATGGGTTGACTAATGACAGGTCCCAGATGAGCATAGTGGATGTCCCTACGGAGTTCGTGAGGATAAACATGTCCATCCAAGAACTTATGCCTTTCGAGGAGACTTTGGCGGACGCTATACAGATAGCCGGTATATATGGTATACCTTCAGTGCTGATTCCACGCAAGGATATGGCCAAGTACGACAATCAGGATATCGCCGAGATCTCCGTTTATTCCAATATCGTTATTCCTGAGGCCCGGAAATTCTGCCGATCGATGACCTCCTTTCTTGGCCTTGATAAGTCCGGCATGTATATAGACGTGGATTTTAGTGGCGTAAGCGTATTGCAAGTACGTGATAAGGATATGGTAGAGAAGAGGCGTATCGTATCGGAGAAATGCCAGAAGGAATTCATGGGAGGCGTATTGACGTTGAATGACTGGAGAGCGCAGATAGGGGAGAGCAAGGTAGGGAACCCCTTGTATGACAAGTTGGTTTACGATATGTCTACCGAGGAATTGGCCTTGGTCAAGGAGATCATATCCTTAGCTAGGTCTGGCGGTCCATCAAGGAGCGTCTCATCCTCTTCTGGAGGGACTTCTGATAATAAAAAACCGTCCGACGAGGGCGATGACGATAGGGGTGATGTTGATGATGATAAAAAATGATTCTATAGTTTTGCTTTTTAATATATTAACCCTATATTTGTAGGACATAACAAATAAAGAAATTAGAGCCTGAGAGCCATACCCGGCGGGAGTCGTATCCTGCGGGGTATGGCTCTTTTTATTTATACCGACATGGAACCGTATAGAAGCATATTATTTAAGACCAAGTCCACGGACGTGGATGAGAAAGGAATAGTCAAGGTGGCCGTTAATGGTATCGGGATAAAGGACAGCGACGGCGATATATCGTCTCCCGGTTCTTTCTCCAAGACGCTCCAAGAGAATTTCAACAGGTGCAAGTGGTTTCTCAACCATGACAAGACCAAGCTTCTTGGCTGCCCTATAGAGGGAGTGGAGGAGGATGGCAATCTGGTCATGACCGGGCAGATCAATCTAAAGAAGCAGATAGGCGTAGAGACGCTGGAGGATTACAAGCTATACAGGGATCATGGCAAGACCTTGGAGCATTCCGTGGGCGTTAGGGCCGTGAAGCGGGATTCCAATAACCCGGCTATCGTTAAGGAGTGGTTCTTGGGCGAGTATAGCACGCTGACCCATTGGGGTGCTAATCCTCAGACATTCTTGATGGATATAAAGGAATTGAGGGGTAGTGACTTGAGAGATCATATAAATATGATGCGTGACGCTTTAAATAAGAGATATAGCGGAGATAAGCTCAAGGCTCTTGAGGCTAACATATCTATCGTAGAGAAAGCGTTGATCGGATCTAATATAGTACAGTGCCCTCATTGCGGGCTGGCTTTCGATTATGAGTCAGTACCGGAACACACGTTGGAGAGCCAAGTGATCGATGCCGTCGGTGACTATTCACGATGGATAACGGAGGATGTGGTATATCAGGAGATGGAAAAGATCAAGCCGGAGTTACAAGACCGTATCTTGGAGATAATCAACTCCAAGAAATCCGTTGATGATTTCGCCTCTTATGTCCGCTGCCCTAAATGTTATTCCAGAATATATAGAAGCAACACCCTTATATCTGAGCCGGAAGACTCCACTCAGATAGAGAAACATAAAGCCGCTAGATGCACTTTAGGGTCTCTAGGTGATCTTATTAATAACAATTAATTAATTTATTTATGTTGAAGAAAGGTTTTTATGAGAATTTAGGAGGTCTCGCTATCATGGCGTTGACCTTGGTGGTTTTTGTCGTTATCGCATGCGTAGGCGATCCGGTCTATGCCTTGGCGGTTGCGCCGGTATTGTCCTTCTCCGGTTTCGCCAAGAAGGAGAGTGAGTTGAGTGACGAGGAGAAACAAACGCTTGGGACTATCGAGAAGATGGTCAACAAGTGTCTGGAGGATTACGGATCTAATGTCATAGACAGGAAGGAGTACGAGGAGACGATGTCCGAGATTAGCGAGAAGCTTAAATCTCTAGGTTCCGGTAATAACAATAAGGAAGTCACGGAGATTCGTGATATCATCAAGTCCATGGGCAAGGAGATTGAGCAAATGAAGGGGCGTGGCATCACCTTGGGGGGGGATAGCCCTCTTGAGAAAAGTATCAATGAGTTCCTTGACTCTGAGAAATTCAAGCAATATGTAGATGGTAAGACGAAGTCCTCCGGGAATTTCCATTTGGATTTGAAGGACGTGGTCAGTATGACGGATAGTTATACGGGCAATATCTTGATCAGTCAGCAGCAAAACAGGGTCGTTACGCAGGTAAGCGAGAAAAAGATCAATTTTCGTAATCTCATGAGCGTCGATCAGGGTGATCCTGCCTTCCCGATGTTGACATGGCAGTTGATCTACGACTTGGATCGTAACGCCACTTTCGTGTCCGAGAACGGGCGGTTATCCCAATCATCCTTCAAGTTAAAGGAGGAGAGCTCGGAGGTTAAGCGTGTCGGTACCTTCCTCTATTTGTCCAAGAGATTGCTCAAATCTAGGGTATATGTTCGCTCATGGTTGATCAATCGCTTATCCTCATGGGTAAGGATGGCCGAGGATTTCCAGATCATGTTCGGTGATGGAACGGGTGATAACCTGAAAGGTATCACCAAATACGATGGTGTTAAATGCGTATCCGATATCATAACCGACGCGGTTGTCAGCGGAGAGGCCGGATCTATCAAGGGAGCGAGAAGCTACAATGGCGGAAAAGCCACTATCGTGGAGTTTACCAACCCGCAGGACAAGATCGTCGACGGCCAGAAGATCAAGATAGAGGGTGTAACCACGTTCACGGCTTTGAACGACACTTTCGACGTCCATAAGATGAATGATCGGGAGATCATGGTCGAGGTTGCTTATACAGGCTCAGGGGTGTTTACCTCCGCTACTTTCGAGGTGAAGAATAATTTCTTCAACACCGTCGCATCCCCGAACCTAGGGGACGCTGTCAAGGCCATCTTCGGTGTCATGACGTACGCTGAGTATACCCCGAATATGATCGCCATGAACCCATCCACCTTGTTTGAGATCGAGACCTTGAAGGATACGTCCGGTCGGGACTTGAATCTCGTGACGTTGGTGAACGGCGTGAAATACGTGGCCGGAAGACCCGTTGTCGAGACCACTTGTATCATGCCGGGGTATTATTTCGTAGGGGACATGGTTAACGGGGCCTCCTTGGTGGATTATACCTCTATCAATATCGAGTTCGCCGATGATATCGAGAGCCGATTGAAAAACCAGACGGCGGTGATCGTGGACGAGGAGGTTATCATGCCGGTATACAACCCGTGGGCGTTCGCCTATGGCAAGTTATCCGACGTATTGACCGCTATCAAGAAATCCTCTTAATACATAATGACATGAGGGTTTCTATAATTATAACGGGTGAGGAGATGGAGGTCGACAAGGTCATTCAGGAGAATTCCATACGAAAGGAGCTTGGCATGATCGATATATCCTCAAAGACCCCGGTTGGGACAAGAGAGAGAATCCCGGACACGGATACCAAGACATCCGTCTTCGGGGACTCGAAAATGTCACTTGATAAAGATAAATAGCGATGATAATAGACAATGCGTACTTCAAGGGAGACCTTAGGATACAGGGACTCGTGATACCGGAGGACGGGGGATTCTCCAATGAGGCTTCCAGAGCCATATCGGAGAACGTGGGATGGTATATCGAGACCTACGGGGAAGAGTACCTCGTCTCGCTCATGGGAGGATATTATGACTCATTCGTCGATTACGCCGATAATGGCAGGAAGGGAAACGACATGTTTGATTATATCCTAGGGATATTGAGATCGGATAGGTCTCCCATGGCTATGTATGTCTATTTTCATTACCAGAGAAACGAGACGCTAATATCCGTATCCTCCACGTCCGATGACGTGGACGTGAGGCGGATATTGGCGCATACCTCACGGATGATGACCCAAGCTTGGAATAATATGGTGGATATCAACATCGGGATATCGGATCGCGTAAGGGAGTCTTTCAAGGAGGACATGGATATTGACAGGAATATATTGACCCATATAAATGAGATGAATATATGAATGTCTTGGTGGATATATTCAGGGATATCGTCGCTGGCGTTTCAAAAGACGTTGGGTATATGGTCAATTACCAATTCGGTGATTGGCAATATATGGCCAAGACGCTTTCCGCCATGGGGAAGGCACCCGTAACGGCGGGAAGGAAATATCCTATGATAGGGTTATATTCCCCGTTCGACGAGGACAAGTCCAACCCTTCATTAACGTCCGTGAGCCTTTCCTTGATAATAGCCGTGAATACGTTGGGGAATTATACCAATGAGGAGCGATTGGAGAAGTCCTTCAAGGCTACGTTGTATCCGGTATATGACAGCCTTATAAGGAGGATATCCAACGATCGCAAGTTTGATATAGGCCCCGGGGCGATAGTATCCCATGTGAAGACCGATAATTTCAGGTATGGAAGGGCTGGCGTGTATGGCGAGGGGAAAAGCGAGTTCGACGATCGCATAGACGCTATTGATATTAAGGATTTAAGATTAAATGTAAAAAATATAACATGTAGATAATTATGGCAGTAAAAATGTTCAGGGACTGCGGTTCCGAGATTTTCAATACCGGCACGAGCAAGTGTCCGTTCGTTCCCGACTATATCAAGGCGATCATACTCACTCCTAACTCATTGATTTATAAGTATTGTTGATTTACGTTATTTTGCGCTTGCACAACATTTGCACAACTCGTGATATTTGCGGCTACTTTTGTCGGTTTGTCGGAAAGGTTTCTTAGCCGTCCACAAATATACTAAAATCTTCTTTCTCTCACTCCATGAAATACGATATTTAGGTCTCTTATTAGGCGTTGAGGCGGAATGATGGATAATAGGCGGTTTTTTGCCTATTACTTAGGTCCGCATGGGTAAAGATCAACGGGGGCGAATTTGCCTTGGTTGTCAACGGAACGCACATCACTTGAATAATTGGCTGATTCTCACCAATGAGCATTTTCGCTCTATGGACAATCAATACCTATGTCGATAACGGATATCGTATTATTGGATGCTACCACCGGCATAAAAGGGAATCGCCTTTTTACTTGAATATCTGATTTATAAATCTACGTTCATAGGAATATCACAAATCATGGTTGACAAAATATGCTTACAGTTCCCTGCCATTGAATCGGTGACCCCAATCCGAACGGGGGGACGGTGTCGGTCTAAACGACCCCCTCTGTTGTGGTGTCCACTAGATAGACATCGTTTGTAGGGGTGTTAATTGAACTAATACCCTTTTCGCCTAATCTTTGCGTGGTCACTTCTGCGTGTATTTTGGTGTATGGCAAACATCCGAAAAATAGACGGGGTCACTCAGATTAAGGGGGTCTCAAAGACTACAATTATATTTTTTTACTGAAACGAATCGAAATCCCGGCTGGTTACATCATATGTATCTAAACGCATTTTTGCGTTCAGATTGATTATTAGATATAAAAAGCCTCAACCGATAATAGCCGGGATGCTAGACTTATCGGTTGAGGCTTGTCCGGGATGCTACTAAAGTTAGCCTTTGCTAATTGAATGAATCCGGATCAAGAAGGGTTATTGTTGGCTTTCGCCGCTTAATAGCTTATTGATATCGGACATCTTATATCGTACCTTGGTGCCGAATCTGACAGGAACCAAATAATTTTCTTTTTCCCATCGCCAAAGTGTATTTCGTTGGACGTGTAAGATTTTCGTAGCTTGCTCGGCGGTGATATAAGTTTCTTCTTTAGGTTTAGCAAACCTTTCTACGGCCTCCTCTATCAAGACATGCGCAAATTCCCTAAGATCCTTGATATTAACGACCACTTGTATATTTACGTCCTCTTCTTTTAATAACTCTCTAATATTCATGGTTTTATTTTTATGTATTGATTAATAATTGATCACTTATAGCGACCGCTTTACCCTTACCGCAACCTTACCGTTGTCCGTCCCGGTCTCATGACCCGCCGGCGATATTACCGGCGGGGTGTCTAACTTCCGATCGCCGTTCCCGTCATGCAACTTTTCCTTTCTCTATGCTCCTCAAAAAGTCCCTTATACAAAACATCGCTCTTATTTTATCTAGCGTGTCTTTTGCGTCATCGTCATTTTCGAAGCTGTCCAGTATTAAGTTATCCATCATCTTGCCTATATCTTCTGAATAATTATATTCTGACATACTGGTTATATCATACATTATTCTCGGTGTTATGATAAAATTGCCGATTGTCAATGATGATACGTCTTCTAACTTTATCTCTTGATCCCCGGATTTGATTGTTATCTCTTTTATTGTCTTATCGTTTGGAAACATTGTTGTTAAAATTTAGTCCTGTTAAGTAATTTGAAAACATTCTTTCTTTGGAAAAATATGCGACTCTTTACCGTACCTATGGGGTTCTTTGTCCGGTCGGATATCTCCCAATAGTTATACCCTTCAATGAATAACGAAAGCTCGATCATTCCCTTGTCACGCATAACCCTGTTAACTCGTTGGTACTCGTCCCTTATGTTTTGGAGCGTATTGCCGTCCTCCAGCATATCACACGCATAAAGTGCCGGATCATCCACGGGAACGGGCCTGTAACGTAAACATTGATTATGATATAGATTTCTCATGATGACGGCGCACCAGCCCCTAAAGTTGTCACCGTACCGGAACTTATCAAGGTTATCCAATATACGGATATTGGTATCTTGCACTAGGTCTTTCGAGTCGTTGACGTTCCCGCAAAGATGGAAGGCGTAAGCGAATAGGTACTTTTGAACGCTTTCCAGTCGTTTTATATTTGATTTACATGTGTCCATGCCTTTTATCTTGATTGAAATTAATAATCTTGCAACTATCCGATATTCGGTTGCTTGTCGTTCGTGAGCTTATCCGATTCCCTATATCTTCGTGAAATAGTCTCTGGTCGCCTCTCAATAGGGATATCTCTTTTAATATTACATCCAATTTGAGATTTAGCATATCTATCCTCTCGTTCACCGTTAACGTCCTCTCATCTTCCATATCGGCCTCCTTGTAATGATACGGTCATGGCCTTATGGGGAATACGGTTAGCATTATGTTTTCCTTCGATCAAGACCTTTAATCCTTCTATCTCGTTGTTCAATCTGTAATTTTCCTTGCATAAGGTTGATACAGTCTTACTTAGGGTCTCTACCTTGATTGTCAACATATCTATCGCCTCATTCATTTGTGGCCTCCCTTCTTGCTAAACATGGGATCCATAACGGCACAAGCAGGGCGTTTCACGCCTTTTAGCTCATCAACGGCTTGTCGCAGTTCCTTCACTTCGTCAAACAACTTATTGTAGTCCTTTGCTAGGCCAATAACAAAGTCCGAATAGAACTTAATTTGTTCCCTGTAAAGCTGTAGGCTTTTTTGAATTTCTTCCATTATAGCGTGCCTCCTTCCGTCTCTATAGGCTTGATAGACGCAAGCATATCGAAAACAAACCTTAATGTTGATATGTCCGCTATAAATTCATGGATATTTTTATCCTCTATCAATTCGGCATAATTTAAGAGAAGATAGGATAAGCCCTCTTTCAATTCACTCAAAGACTTGTTTCGTAACATACTGTTTACCTCCTTGAAATCGAAGGATAGACCTATATTGCTCATTTCGCACCTCCTTCCAGCCCGGCTAAAATGAATGCGGACATTAATAAGATTAGTACCTTGACATAGCCGATAACGTCGTTCTTGTTATCGCACTCGAGCAAGCCGAATGATAATGCTTTTAGTGATTTGGCGATAGATCGCCATGATAAGACATTTATAGATACCTGTCTTTTGGCTTGTTTTCCTAATGATAAATACATGACTTGATTTTTATAATCGGGGATGCCGAAAATTCGGCTGACCCCCTTCGTTTAATATATCGTGATTAGATTCTCAATATTCTTTGGTTCGCAAATGGATAGGATATTCGCACGTTTGAACGATCTCCAGCTCTCACGCTCGCTATCGAAGTAGGTGAACAACGTGCTATTCGCTTTCTTCTCAGTTCCTTGTGTCATAGGCAAAAGGGACTCTTTCAGCGTTCCGAACGCCTCTCGTATCGAGCCGTCTACCTTTTGATAGTAGAACTTAACTATCTTTTGTCTCATGGCCGCTTTCAATTTAATATTAAGCCATGCCTTTTTAAGGGCTTCCGAACGGCTATAGCCGTTCTTGCGGATAAATTGCCACATCATTTGCATCACCTCTCTCATCTTGTTCTTAAATTCTGTTGCCATAGTCGTATATTTTTAATTAGTTCTTGTTGTTTGACAGTACAAAGATATTAGATATAACTAATACTACAATAGATTATATTAGATTTAACTAATAATTAACAAAACAATAGGATAAAGTTAAAACTAATAAAATATGAATTAAAAGAAGATATATCTAATATTGTTTGCTGCTTAGATTTAAAATGATACCTTTGCGATATAATTTAAAACTTATACATTATGAATATTAAAGAGCAAATTCAAAAAAGAGGCTTTACAGTTAGTCAAGTAGCTGCATTGATGACTAATAAGAATGGAGAGAAAGGTATAACTCAATCTTCTTTATCACAAATGATAAATGGTAATCCATCTTTGGATAAACTAAAAGAAATAGCTTCTATTATTGGTATTTCTGTATCTGAATTGTTACAAGACGAAACATCCAATATTATAACCTGTCCCAATTGCGGATCCAAACTCGAACTAAAGAAGGTAGATGATTGAGAAAAGAAAATCGCCCCATCACATTGCCGGATGAAAGGACGATCTTCATGAGTGAAAAAATAGATGACGCAAAAATATGGATAATTTTAAATACATCCTATTCCCGTTACCGTTAATCCAAGAGATATTCAAGAAGCCCAAAACGGGATTTAGCGACATTTTCGGTGTGGGGATATACCGTGTATCTCAAACCTTGCGGATAAATGAGCGCAACGCCCTAAAACAGGTCATGTATTGTTATTATCGTGGGGGGCTAACTCATGGCTTAAAAGTCCAACTTGATAGATTGGAGGGAAACGGGGTGTTTTATTCCGATGAGGATTATAACGGATTCAGTGACTACAGATTCATACCCGACACAGAAATAGAAAGCATTTACGAATATTGCGAGGAACATAAGGATCTGAAAAACGAAATAGAGGAATTCCATCGTTTAAGGCAAGTAAAAGAGGTTCTTGATCTAAGGTTCGATATATCCTCTATCGCTCAAACTTATAGGAAATATCACACGGCCTATGACGGATTTCACGACCAGCCGCTAGTATCTATTAGCCAAAAGATGATATTTGACTTTTACAAGAACCAAAAGACCGACTACGAAAAAGCGTTATTCGCAATGTATGCCGGCATACGTTCCATTATCGGTAATAAGGATTTTGCGGAAACTACTGGTAGCATGATTAAATGCAGGATGTTCGGAGCAAAGAATCAGTCCGAGTTAGGGCTTATATTGAAGGACAAGAAAATAAAAGCGGCGTACGATCAATATACGACCGATTACCATTATAAGAAAATGCTGAAAGATCTTGTGGCTCGTGGTTTCTTGATGTCTGAAATAGGCTACAATAAACGTACTTATGTGTCTTGTAAATTGGATATGAAAGGCTTAGAGGACGCAATAGTGGAGCATATCAAGGCTAAAAGTTTAAATTTAAAGTTTAAGCAGCTGGAAAAGAAAAGATTACAGGCGAAAATCTCGATAAATCGCCGTCTTAATAAGTCACCCTCTTAATTAACACCGCCCTTATGATCACCCTTATATCCACCCTTATGTACGCCCGCATAAATAATATAGTTAAATAATATAATTAAATAATTATACATTATAGCCTACATGGCTTGATGCCATGGTGTGCGCCTATTCATCCAATTCTATCATTGATCTTATTTAAGGTGCTGTGAATATGTCGTGATTGTGTCGTAATGAGGGAGGGCGTTTTTACACCCTCCCTTACCTCGCCTTATATTACGCTATGCACATCCAATATTCACGGATGTAGATCTCTGCCTCTGCCTTGTAATCCACGTTATAAATCTCGCAAGCCTCTTTCTCTGTCATAGCCTCTAGTTCGGCTAGCTCGTTGTTCATGTAATCCACGTTTCTCATATTGTATATCTGTTTCTTGTAAACTTATTGTTTCTTTTTGATATTGCAAAGATAACAATAAGTTTTCATATACCAAAGAGTATGCAAACTTTTTCTTATATTTTTTCGTTCTTATGATTACTTTAAGTATAAATGCCGTATCTTTGTGTCCATAAAGTATTAAACATATTGTTATCATGGCGCAATTTAGGATTTTAGAGATTTGCAAGGCTAGGGGGATTACCCAGAAAGAACTTGCCGGGATCATAGGCATTTCCCGTGTTGGGCTGTCCAAGGCGTTGAACGGCAACACGACTATCGGAACGCTGGAAAAGGTGGCTACCGCACTGAATGTCCCTATATCGGCTCTTTTTGAGGCTGAACGGGATTTTATAGCGTTTGTCCGTAGGAATGGAGAGACACTTACATTTGAGAGTGAGGCGGCTTTGAAGGCATATGCGGACACGCTGTCCGTACCAGCCGATACAGAAAGAGCCGTGTCGGGAAAATAAAGGATTAACAATAGGAAAAGATTCTCTATACTTGTTTTGGATATTTGGGATAAAGCCCGGAGAGGAGGAACAATTGAGAATGTTAAACGATCAAGATGGAAATGAGTATGGAAAAAGATTTAACAGCACTTCTACATGAGTGCGACACATTGAAGGCTCGCTTGTCAAGAATGCGCCCGTTACCCGCTGAGGCGTTGAGAAAGATAGATGAGGCGTTGGCCATCGAGTACACCTACGAGAGTAACCGGATAGAAGGCAATACGCTTACCTTGCAAGAAACGGAACTCGTGGTTAACGAAGGCGTGACCATCGCCGGTAAGTCCATGCGTGAGCATCTGGAGGCGATCAACCACGCTGAGGCTATCGATTACATAAGGGATTTCGCAAGGAACGACATAGAAATAAGCGAGAGAACTATCAAAGAGATACATTCGCTAATCCTTCATGGCATAGACCGGGATAACGCCGGGAGATACCGAACCGTCCCCGTGATGATATCCGGAAGCCGGCATTTGCCGCCTCAACCTTACTTGATCGGTAAACAGATGGAGGATTTCATGGTCAAGTTTCAAGAAATGGAGGCACGGAAATCGCATCCTGTCTTGATCGCCGCATATCTTCATGACGAGTTGGTACGTGTGCATCCGTTCATTGACGGAAACGGGCGTACGGCCAGACTGTTAATGAACCTGTATTTGTTACGCAACGGTTACACTATTGTCAACCTCAAAGGGTCGAACGAGGCGAAAATAAGCTATTACAAGGCGTTGGAGGTCTCGCATATGGATAAGGAACCGGAAAAGTTTCAAAAGGTCGTGACAGAGGCCGAAACAATCTCATTGCGACACTATTTATCCATCTTGGGTGATACGGAGGTCGAGGCGGGTTGATACGGAATTGATGGTGTTTATGGCTATGATCCTAGGTAATGGCAACAACGCCCGGCTACTTATCACAAGCGACCGAGCGTAAAAAACATTCATTATTTTCGGGCACGAAGATAGGGATAAAAAAAGATTTACCCATATCCTTTCCCGATATATCGTTCCTTGACCTTTAGGAATGACAGGTAACTAACCGAATCTCATGCCCTCATTATTACATAGGGCATGCTTGACCGTATCGATGGGATACCAATAAGATACCCCATGTCATGATATCCGCATGGGGTTGCTACTATCCACCCCATAATACCCCAATTTTGGGGTATCTAAATTTTAAATACCCTAATTTCGGGGAATTTAAAGAACGGGATTCCGTTATTATCCAAAATTTTGAGTTTACATCTATAAGGTGATTTTTGTCACCTTATAGGTTCGTTATTGTATCTCCTTCAAAGCCTCTTCCAAATGATCTGCATTGTTGATAGTGAATTTATACTCGCTATGAACTGCGCTATCCAAGGTTTTTCCTATGAAGCTGATTTTACCGCCGCTTGATAGTAGGTTGATTACGGTATCTACATAAGCATTCCTAACGATATTAGATCCTCCTTCTCGATTTGAGGTATAAAACTCATGAATCTCTCCTTTACTGTCTTTGGCCTTGAAATGAAGCAATCCCATATCCTTTATCGGGTTATTTCCCGCATATTCGTATAATTGGATGCGGATCATGGATTTATCGATCAATATAACTACGGCAAGATTGGAACCCTCGGTAACAAGGTTGTTAAACGTCCCGTTAAGAGTAGCCTTGATATACTTCTCGTCCGTGGCATCCCCGAACTCATCGCTGTACGTGCCTACTTCCCATATCCCGAACTGGCCTTTATCTTGTTGGTTTATTAACTTATCTCGCATCCTTTGCGTAAGATAGGTTGCCAGACTGTCTTTTTCCGCTTGCTCTTTCGCTTTCTGTCCGGGTGACGTACATCCGGACAATGTAAAGATCGAAAGAAGTAGTATTAATACGTTTTTCATGATTTGTGATTTTATGTTAATATGCGGCAAACGTAAGAAAATAAAACGGTCGTTCCTAGCGTTCTCTCAATTTTCATGATTTTAAATGCGGAAATTATCGCATTTACATCCGTAGAATGGATGTCCGCATGGGTAAAGATCAACGGGAGCGAATTTGCGCTTGTCCCACAAATAAAACAGGAAGATTATCATACGCTATACAGGTGGAAGAGATCGAAAAATGCAAGGGTGAAAAGCTCTATAAGTTGACAATCTATGATTATAAATATGAAGGTCTCGATATTTGGTAAATGTTTGATATAAAAGCTAAACTCATTTTTGAGTTTAGATATAAGCAACCCAACTTAGTCGATCTTTAAGACAAAAAAACAATGGGGTGTGGTTTCAACCCAACCCCATTGTTTTGTATTATGGTTGAGGCGTTTTTACCTCATGTTCCTTCGTTTGTAATCCTCAAAAGCCGCATTGTCGCTAGCTCTCTTAATATTACGCCCTAGGTCATAAATAGCGGCCTTGATCTCTTGGTTAGACTTGATTATAGCTCCGGTATCAAAGTTGTTAATGATCTGAACCGGCTCGCCTTTCTTGTTGTGGGTGATCCAATACATGTTATCCACGAAGCGGCTAAGGAAGGCCGGATCATTGAGATCCGGAACGACCTCGGCTCCCGCAGGCAATGACAGCAAGGTGGGCTTATCCGGGGTAATGTACGCTTTATCTCCTACCAATACCGCCTCGCTACGGCCTCCATCGCCAACGATAGCCAGACCGCCGGGGTGATTGTCGGTACCATGGGCGTATTTGGGGATGGGTTGGGCTATGATCGTGGCTAGTTGCACGGCTCCGGTAGCCGCTATCATCGCCGCAAAGATAGCTCCAGCGATAGGTCCCGTTTCTTTGTAAGCTACCATTATCGCCCGTGCCGTAGCCGCAATAGTTTGAGCTATATCTATAGACTTCTGGAACTTGGCCTGTCTAGTCTGCAACTCAGCTTTTTTCTTCTCCAGTTCCTTGTTCTTGCGGCTGGTCTCTTCCTCCGCCGCACGCTTGCGTGCCTCGGCCTCCTCTGTCGTTATTATATCCTTCTCGGCAAGAGCGTCTATAGTCTCAACCTTAGCGTCATACTCCTCTTGGTTGGCCTCGATCTCGGCCTCTACATTTTGTATTTGACGCTCAAATAAAGAATTGCCTATAGATATAAATGCCTTTATTGATTCTTGTATCAAGCGTTTCTTTGCGGCCTCAATCTTCTTCTGATACTCTAAATCCTCATCGCTTTTTCTTTGCGCCTGCCTCAATCTTATATCCTCTTGTTGACCTAACAGCTTGGTCAATTCTTTTTCCGCTTTGATCCTCTCATCGTAAGGAAGCAAATCGAGATTATTACGAAGGGTATCAATCTGGATTTGTAGGGACTCCAAGGCGAAATCCTCCTGTAGCCTCAACATTTCCTTATTGTATTTTTCCCGGTCTTTAAGATTCCCGCCATAGCTTTTCGTTAGCTCCGTCATTTGACGCTTAATATCTAACTGACGCTGGGATAACATTTCATCGTCCAACCCCTGTTGTCTCTTTAATTCGCCTTTCCCCCACTCATCCCATACGTCTTGTATCATCTTGGCGTACTTCTCTTCGATCAAGAGCTTGTCTGCGCCCGTTTCTTTCGCAGCCTTTAATTCAGCGTCTCTTTGCAGCATCAACATGTCAATACGAGCGTCAACTTCCTCTAACGATCCTTCCTTGGCCGCGCTGATCCGGTTCTTTACGTTCTCCATCGCACGATCATGCGTGAATCTTTCCTCTAACTCTGAAAGCTCCTTGTTACGTTGTTCCTCTATGAGCTTGAGTTGCTCCGTGACCATTACGCCCTTCTCCTTTACGTCCGCTATCTTTTGGTCGAAGTTGGCGTTAATGATCGCCTTCTCCTTCTCATAGCCCTCTTCCAACAAGGAAATATTGGCTTCAATGATCGCCTGTTGAGCCTCCTTGTATGCCTTATCTTGGTTCTTATCCGTCTCGTAGGCTTTTAGGGCTTCGTCCGCTTCCTTGATCTCTTTTATCCTGTCTAAATATTCTTGTACTGTAGCTTTTGGTATACCTTCGAATTTACCCGCTTTAAGGGCTTTCGTGATGTCTTTATCCAAACTGTCAATGAATGATTGCGCCTCTTTTCTCTGTTTCTCGTAATATTTTTTATTTCTCACAACCGCATCATCCCCTTCCTTTTGGCTAATCCTCAACGGGATAACATTCTTTATCGCCTCCATCTGATCGTTAGCGTTCTTGTACGAGCTGACGAACTTATCCAAGGTGTCATAGAAACTGCCTCCTAGCTTGTTGGCCGAATCCGTAGTGGCCCTTAACGTGGTTCCGATATGGTTCCATATCCTATCAGCTTCATATCCCTCGTTGACAAGCGTCTCGGTGAGGTCTATCACCCTGCTCAACATGTCGCTGGCCACTTCCTCGCCATACGCTTTCACGGCGATCTCCCTTAGCTTGGTCAACGCCTTCGATTGCTTCTCCCCGGATTCGGTCAACACCTCGTCCAGCTTCTTTTGCTGGGCTTTTAGGGCGGCGTTCCTCAACAGTTCCCTGTTGATCGCCTCGTAAGCCTTCCTTATCTCGTCCGTGGATGATCTCTCGGACAATAGATTGGGTAGGTAATCCCCGTATTTGTCGTTGATCTCATCTATGGCCTCGGCTCTGGCCCTTGTCCCCTCGGACGTTTGGTTGAGGGTCTCGAACAGCTCCCGCATGTTCGCCCTCTCTTTAAGCATGGTTGCGTTATACTCGGTCAGCGTGTCGTTGGCCGCCTTGGTAGCCTCGCTCGCCCCGAATAAGGAGGCCGTCCATTTTATCATGTCGGCTCCGTACACGGTGAGTAATGTGATACCCACGGATAGCAACGTCTGCCATGAGCCAAGGCCCCTTAGCAATTGCTTCCACACGGGGACGGTCTTTTGCCCCTCAGCCCTTAGCTGGGAGTTCTCTGTCCTTATGCGCTGGATTGCGTCCGCTAATATCGGCAAGTTGTTCGATATGGCCAGAAATCCCGTGCTTAACGATACGGCGAAAGCCGGGGCCTCACGTGTCAACTGGTTCAATGACGCTAAAAGTATCTGGTTCGATCTCTCGTAGTTTCCGACCTGCAACCTGTAGTTTCCTACGCTCTTGGCCGCAGTGTTTACTTGCCGGGATAACTCCTCGGTCTTTTTCTGTAGCTCCACGCCCAACGGCGATGCCGCCATCTCCTTGGATAACGAGTTGTACGCAAGCCTCATCCGCTCTAGTTGCTGATATAGCTCGAAATAGCTGCCGGTAGAGGAATTTACTAATCTAGTCTCATTGGTGAGGATGCGGGTCGTTTGCTGTACCTTGGCGTTATGATCTATCTCGGCCTCGGTTAATTCCCTCCTGCGCCTTATGGCCTCATCATAGGTTATCAATCCTTTCCTCTCCTCGTTATCGACCTCACGCTTGGCTTTTCTGGTAGCTTTCAGCATCCGTTGCTCCTCTTCCAGCTTGGCGATATTCTTAGCCCTGCTTCCAAGGGATTTATCGATAAACGCCTTTAGCTCCTCCGTTATTACCACCTCCTCACGTTTGGCTACCGTATTGCCCTCTATCGCTGCCGTCTCGTCCTTGAAGGCGTTGGACGATCCGGATAGCGTGGTGGTTATGGCCGTCTCGGACGTTACGACCTCCTTTGACGAGGTAGCGAGATCCTTGTTGGACTTGATCAGCTTTATATTGGCGGCTATTATCCTGTCCATGGCCTTCTCATAGACAAAGCTCATGTTGTTTATCTCCTTCATGACATTGGAAAGGTCTAGGATATTCGCCTTGTAACTGTTCACCTTGGCATGTAACTCTTTCAAGTTGGTAGGGTTGAATTTAAGCCCCTTACCCAATTCCAGCATGGCTTCCTTGTATTTAGCCTGCAAGGAATCTATGTCGCTCTTTAGCCGGGCTATTTGCTCATAGGGTTTCGGCCCTACGATCTCGCTTATAAGTGTCTCATTTCCCATATCGCTCAATCTCTTTTAATTGTTCTACCATGATCTTTATTAAATTTCCGTACTCTGCCGCCGTGAATGTCTGCGGATCGATCCTCATCTTGAAATGAGAGGAAACGGCCATTCTCTCACGGGTGAAATCCTTGTCCTTGGGATCGGGGGCTTTCAGCCTGTTTCGCTCCAATACGCTAAGGCTGTATCTTATCTGGGCCGTCTTGGATCGTATCTGCTTCTTTATCGCCATGACATCCTGTAGGCTGGGGGAATCTTTCATTTTCACGCCCACCTTTTCCAGTATTTCCGAAGCGTCCGGATACGCCCCGGCCTCAATAAGACGCTCGCCGGCCTCCAGCAACACCAGTTTTATGTTATGGTTGACCATATTATTCCGATCCTCTATCTCGATAGCGATATTCTTGTTGTTGGTCAATGCTGAATACTCGTCTAACATCGATACCGCCGCTCTTTCCAGATCTTCCCGTGAAGGGGTTCCGCTTTTCACCAAGGCGTTAATGTCACCTTTGTACATCTCTATGAACTTGCATAGAGGTATCTCGTCGCATGTCTTATAAAAATCGTTCATCGTTTCTTGCTTTTTATCATATTTTAAATTTAACTGTCATTTACCCTTGACCGAACCTTGACATTGTCCGGACGTGAAGATAACGGGGGCGGGGCGTGACCTTTCGCCCGCCGTATTTCCCCGCCTGAATCATTTCCTTTTCCGTTCGCTCTTATCAGTGAAACTTATCGGGCAAACCACGCTAGCCAGTGCCCGTATGAGCGCCCTCGCCGAATCCTTCGTGAGTCCTATCGCTATCCCGTTTTCCCTCATGTCTTCCGGATCTATATCACCCACGCATAAGACCGGCTCACCCGTAGGATTTCCGTTCTCGTTATAGGTGGGATGTAACGATACGGAGAAATCTTGATACGAGTCGATCGTGTAGCCCCTATCCGGAATAGCGCAACTTCCGGCCATGATCAATTGTATGCCTAAGTCCACCGCATCATCCTTATCAAGGGATATGTTCCACAATTCCCCGTCCTTGACAATGACTTGACCGCCCCGGGACAATAGTAATGATACCCCGTTGATGGTATGGCCTTTACCGTCACCTCTCTTTGTCTTGCAAACCTCACATCGTAAACCCTCGTTACCGAAAATCGTCTTTTTTGTCATGATTAATTATTTTTTGAATGTTTTTATTGCGGCCGTTCCGAAAAATGGTTCTCCCGGATGCGCCCTTTTCCAGTCGTTTATGAAATCCAATCCCTTATCCGTACCCATGAAATCCTCGAATGATTCCCCTAGGCCCAATACCCGGCATACGTCATCGCCATTAATCCTTGTATCTCCTGTTTCCTTGCTTTGCATGAATCGAACGGGTTGCCCCTCGAAATAATCCATGAGATAGATATAATCCTTGTCCTCGCTGACCTTTATCATGGCTCAACCTCCCTAAGAAAATCCGTGAAATCCTTGATAATGGCATAATGGCCTCTGGCCCGTAGCAATCTCGCCTCAACGTCTCTCTGTACGTCCGATTGATGATCCTTGCCGATCTTGATCTCAAAATTGTACACCCGGCCTTCATGCGTCACCTGCACATCGGCGATCCCGGCGGTCGTTCCGGACTTGCGCCAACGTCCAAGGCGGGAATCGTATTGCCCTTGGCTGTTTTGGCGTTGATAGAAAGCGTTATTCATCCTCGCCCATGTTTCTATACATTTCGCTAGCCCGTTCGCCGTATCGTCCCGGAAATGCGGTTTTACCCGGCATTGCGGGGGAATGGCACTGTTCCGGTACTTCCATTCGAAATAATCGGCCTCCAGACGTTTAACGCAATCCGGCTTAACGTACCGGGGCTTGCTTTTCCTCGTTGTCCTCTCCAATCGTGGAATCATATCGTTAAAATGGCATTTGTTGCTCATAATCACTTATTTTAGTTAGACTCTCGTTATATCTGAAACGGATGTCACAGGTGGCACCATCCCGTTGCTTGGCGATCCTCAACTCCCCGTAACCCTTCTCTGCGTTCTTGTCGTAATACTCCGGCCTATGTATGAACATCACGATATCCGCGTCTTGCTCGATAGCCCCGGACTCCCTAAGATCGGATAGGAGGGGCATCTTGTCGGCCCTTTCCTCTACCTTTCTGGACAATTGCGATAACAGGATAACCGGCACCCCCAGCTCCTTGGCCATGATCTTCGCCGCCCGGCTGCATTGGCTGACCTCTTGTTCACGGTTGTATGTCTTGTTGGTTGATCGCATGTCTATGAGTTGCAGGTAATCGATAAGGACGATACCGCACTTGCCTTGCCTGTTGAGGTTTCTCGCCTTGGCCTTGATCTGCTGCACGCTTATACCCGGCGTATCGTCCACGTAGATTGGAAGGAATGAGATGTTGTCCACGGCCCCGCAAACATCGGTCTCCTCGCTTTCCGTCAACTTGCCTAGCTTATAACGCTCGGTGTCTATACTGCATTCGGATTGGATCAATCGGTCTCCCAGTGACGTGTTATTCATCTCCAACGAGAATATGGCTACCGGGGTGCCTCCGGCGGCCGCGCTCTTGGCGAAATGGAGTAGGAGGCTTGTCTTTCCGGCTCCCGGACGTGCGGCCAATATGATGAGCTGACCCGGTTTCCATCCTCCTGTCATCTTATCCAGTTTTGTAAGCCCCGTGCGTATACCCTGTATTTGCCCGTTTTTAGCCCGTTCCTTGCGTTTTTGATAATTTTCGATACAACCCCTCGTTACGGACGAGATATCGCTTATACGGGAAGCGTAGGCCGTTTTATCGGATATCGCCTCGACTTCCTTCAAGGCTAGGGTTATGGTATCGTCGATATCGTAGGACGGATCGGTAGCCTTTGCCGTGATCTCCATGCCCGCTCTCGCTAGCGATCTGGCCAGCCATAGTTGATGTAAATATTGGCTATGCTCCTGTATGTTCGATGATGAGGCCATGTTCCCGGATAGCTCGGATAACGTCAACGCCCCGCCTACCTTTTCAAGGTCTCCGGACTCGTATAACGCTTTATACACCGTGACGAGATCGATTCTTGTGTTCTCATCGTATAGCTTGGCTATGACAGCGTATATCTTTCCCAATGATTCCTCATAGAAAATATCGGGGTTCAATATACCCACGACATCCTCAATTGCGTTACTTTCCACCAATAAGGCACCTATGACGGCCTTTTCCGTCTCCACGCTATGCGGCATGGGCTTACACGAAATTTCTGTTTGTTGTCTCATTGCTTGTCTGTTTATTGGTTTGTTTGAAATCCGGCAACTCGTCGTTCCAACATTCTTGGTTGATGAACGTCTCGAAATTCTTGCGATATTGCTTGTCCGGCGTGGCGTTGACATAAGCGGGAATATAGGCTATGGCCTTGGACTTTTTGGCGGCAGTTAGTTTAGACCATTTCTTTTCGCTTGTTTTCTTGTTCCCTTTCTTGCCATATGATGACCAAACAACCTCGAAAGATGATGTCGGTGAATCGTTAGATTCGCCAATATTATTATTTATATCATAATCATTATCATAATCGGCTTTTTTGGGTTCCAAAAAACCCACTGGGTTATTTGGGTTGCCTTGGGTTGATGTGGTACCGGGTGGCTTACCGTTTAAACCCTTCCTTGGGGCACCACCCTTGCGCCCGTTATTGCGGTTCCTTTCGACAATGGCTTGGTATTTGATATCGTCTATATCAAACTGGTTCTTAAAGAACTCGAACGCTATTTCGATATCTTTCTCCACCGTAACATCCCCGTCAATCTGATACTTGAATATCACCCGGAACAACCTCCCCAATTGCTCGTCCGATAACCCCGATACGGGCTTGTAGAATTTCTTATACATCACGAAACTTTCTTTTCCCATGATCTTTTACGTTTTATGCGGGGATATAGCCCTGTTATTCCTTCTTCTTGTCATATCCTTTGAAATCAATCCTTAGTTGATCCTTGTCCGGCATGAACCTTGGATTGGTGGTATAGAACCCCGCTATCCATCCGCTTACCGGGCAATGCCCTTTCCGGACGATACGGATATCCCCGTCCTCTCTCATCATCCCCACGTAACGACAAATGTTAGGGCGCACCACATGCGTGTCCCGCTCCACCTCGAACATGGTTTTGGGTCTCTCGAAAAAAGAATCATAAACCATTTGCTTTTGATTGGCTTTTCCCGTAGATTTGCGGCTGGGGATTGCGGCTTCGGCCGCTTTTTCCTTGCCTTTCATAGTTAATCCTCACCATTTAGCAATCTGTTAATATCGGATAGTTTATACCTAACTTTTGCCCCTATTCTGGTTGGCTTTAGATAGCCTTTCTTCTCCCAACTCCAAAGAGTAACTCGGTTTACTTTCAATTTTTCACTGGCCTCGACCGCTGTAAGAAAAACATCTTCCTCTTTTGAGGATAGTTTAGCCATGGTCTCATTGATAAGATTCTCAGAGTAAACCTTTAAATCATCTGCATTAATTACTAACAACGTATTAGATTCTACTTTTAATAAATCTTTTATCATAGTTTCTAATTGTCCGTCCATTATACGGTTGCCATATCGGGAAATCCTACCTTCACCGTCGGGACGAATCTTTTAACCTCTCATCGCATCAATGGCGGGACGCTCTATCGAGAGTCAAACGCCAGAAAAAACAAAAAGAGCCATACCCCACAGGATATGGCTCCCGCCGGGTATGGCTCTTAGGCTCTAGTTCTTTCTGTTGTTATGTCCGGCAAATATAATGAACAGTTTTGAACCTTCAAAGAAATAATACTAAAAAAGTAATCTAAATTTAAACTTTTTGTTTGCCGTATATTAACTAGTGATTAGCATCATATAAACAATATATTAATCTAATAGGCTTGATCACTCGATCATCTTGACCAATTCTTTCTTTATATCCTCATCAATTTCCCGATATCGTGCGAACGCCTTGCTTCCGTCCCTATGCCCGGACAATGCGCCTACAAGATTGGGATCTTTCACTTTCTTGTATAGGTTCCCGACAAACGTACGTCTAGCGATATGGCTACTGGCTATCTCATAGATAGGCCGTTTCTCCTCTTCTCCCGTGACCCTGTTTAGTACCGTGACCATCCTGTTGACCTTGCACGCCTCGAATATTTTTTTGATCGCCGTGTTATATCCGAACTTCGTGCTGCAAAACGGGAATAACCGGCCTTTCCTGTCCACTCCCTTGTATAGCTCTATCAAGTTCTTGGCTCTGTCATTCAGCGGGACACGCACGATTGTAGGGCGATCTCCCCTTGTCTTGCTTGGAATATATTCTATAGCGTCATTGATGATGTTATCGGGCGTGAGCCGAAACAAGTCTGATACCCTGCACCCGATAAGGCATTGGAAAATAAAGATGTCACGTTGTCTTTCCATGGCCGGGTTAGATGACAGGTCGAAATCGGCTAAACGGTTCCGCTCCTCCAATGTTAGGTAATACGGTGTACCGTATCTCTCCTCTGATTTTTTCTTGAACTTGGTGAATGCGTTATTCGTGGTCAAGCCTTGATCGTAACACCAATTCAAGAAAGCCCTCAAGCATGTTAGTTTTGCGCTTATACCGTTATTTCCTTTAGGCCTAGGCATCGTGCGCCACGTATAAAACTGGGTCATTTCGGGATACTCCTTCAATATCTCGCACTCATGATGCAAGTAATACTCGTAATCTTCCAAGGTCTCCGGGTCGATCTTGTCTATATCCCATCTGAACGTATCGCCTGTTTTCGCCTTGGATATCTCTCTCCGATCCGTGATTGAGCGGATTCTCTCGTAACGTTCCATTGAGTTCGCTAAGGTTTTGCAATAAGCCGTCCTGCCACGTGACAAATTACGCCTTTTCGGGTACTCTTCGAGCAAGGCGTAAAAATCTTTTGGCGATTCCTCGTGTTTTTGTGGATTCAGCTTGGCATCGATCAACCGTGCCAGTTCTTTGCTGTCAAGGCTCCCTTTATCCGCTTGGTTGTATATCTCCATTATGATATTTTTCATACAGGAGATATCGTTATTGAACCTAGCACGGGATTTAGCGTCATAGACTACTTTCGCCTTTATGCACTGGGTCTTCTCATCCCATACGCTAGGCGATACTTGTATCCCGCTTTTGTAGAATAACTGAATGTCCCTACCATCGGTTAACCTAAACCGAACGTTTACCGTATCCGCTTTCTTTACGGATGTCCTAATGAATGCTTTTATCGTTGCCATGTCTCTATGAATTTATCGTTGTGCAAATATAGGAAATTTGCACGACTTATTCGCAAAAATGCACAACGCTAATAATCATGTTTGAATAAATCGTATCTATATTTATTTATTTTATAGCAGTTTATATGATTTCTATTTTAGATTGGTTAAATATTATGTAATCCGTTCCCGACTATATCAAGGCGATCATACTCACTCCGGTAGGTATGACGTTCAAGATATCCGATTTTGACACGAAGCTGGGAGAGTACGCCCACGCCGACCGTCCGAACCGTGTCTATCCGATCTCGACGATCGCTGAGTACGCCACTTCCGGAGGCGAGGCACAGACATCGGCTACCGGTTATGGCTCGTCCAAGATCACGGGTTATAGCGAGCTTGTCGAGACTTACACGATGAACGATTATGACGAGGGCTTGCGAACCAATCTCATGAAGCTCAAGAACGAGAGCATGAGGGTGATCTTCATCGACAAGAATAATGTCGTATATGGAGAGAAGACCGATACGGAAGGTGATTTCAGGGGATATGAGCTCGGTGCCGTTTATCCGGGCGGACAGAGGTTCAAGAGCTCCGGAGAGAACGCATCGCTTACGATCAACCTCGTTTATAAGGATGTTGAGAAGGCATGGATGAACGCTATATCTTTCACCAGCGATATCGATATCTTGGACGAGGCGAAGGGATTGGTCTGGGTGGATGTCAAGAAATTGGCTACAGGCGAGAATAAGTACAAGGTCGTGGAGCATTATGGAGGTTTTGACTTGACTGAGATGTACGGTACGCTATTAGGCGCCTCCTCCGTGTGGAATAACGTGACAGCCGCCACGTATAATCCCGATGACGGCACGTTGTCTCTTACCCCGTCCTCCGGCACTCCCGCGCTCAAGAGGCCATCCGAGTTATACGCCGAGGACGTTAAAGGTATAGAGCAATGGTCATAAACGGGGTATCGTTCAATGATGAGGCTTGCCTCGGGATGGGAAGGAAGGTTTTCGTGAAGGCTCACGAGGGATCTTTCTTCCTTGACCGGGGAATGGCGGATCGAAGGAGGATACTATGTGACGCTTATGATATAATGGAGAGGAACCATGGGGACGATAGCGGGAGTGGCGAACGCCGTGAGGACGCTGGAGAAGAACTTCTGGCCGGAGGTTACGAAGAGCTTGAGGGAGAGCGAGGGATTGATCCATGACTTGATCACTGATCAACTCATGTCCGGGCTAGACGAGAACAAGGAGCCTTTGAAGCCTACCTATCTGGATGACCCGTATTTCGTGGAGACGACGAAGACCCCAAAGGCGGCGAGGGCCAAGGCCAGATGGTATAAGGCGATGAAGGAAAGCATAACCCCGCCTAGGTCCTCCGACATACTCCATCTTCCGCCACGGGACCCTAACACCCCCAACCTTATCATACGAGGCGATTACCACGCCAGTATAACGCCGATCGTGCAAGGCGGCAAGGATGGTGGCAAGATAGTCACGAGATCCATCGGTTTCTATGCCGGTGACGACGCTTTAGAGAAGAAATACGGCCCCGGTCATCTGGGTTTGACCCCGGAGGCTAGGGCTTATTTGATTGAGGAGCGGGTTGTTCCCGCGTTGGATAAGTTATTCAAGAAATACGGGTTCAAATGATAAAGCCGTGCAATTGCGCCTCGCAGAACAGGGCGATGGCTACATACGAGAACATAAGGAGGCTGGCTATCAAGATGGCCGTTTCCGATAAACGCATTTACGTGCTTATCCGTAAAACGGATGGCACATTTACCTTCGAGCCTTTAGATGCCATGGTATCTAAAGGCGATATTGTTGAATATATCCATTATTTATAAATAGGATGGCGAATATATACACGACATGCGACGAGATACCCTTATGCAAGTTCACCGAGATGTACAAGGGAAATCTTAACGCCCTTATAAAAGGAGGGAGGACCAAGCCCACCGAAGGGGAGTTAAGGAAAGCGGCGATGGGGCTTATTGACGAGTATTCCGTTATAACCGGTAACAAGAATATCGCTATCGAGATAGAGGATCGGTCGAAGCTTATAGACTGCAACACCAAGCTTTTGATGTTGAATATGGCCGAGAATCTATCCAGATCATTTATGTATATGGATGCCAAGGATATTTTGTCACATCTAGGAATAAGCTTATCTATAGAACCGGATAATCAAGAATTAGAAGTCGTATATAGAAAGATTGAGTCGTTAAGGGCTAAGGTAAATCTTAATAAAATGATGCTGGAACGCAATATAGAGGCATCGAAGAACGTGAATCCGGATAAAAAGAATTTCACGAGAGAAAGAATGATTGTCTCCGCTCATTTCAAGATGCACATCAATCCATCCGAATACACGGCCTCTGAATATGGTAATTTGATAAGGATAATGTTTGAACAGTTAAAAGATATAAGGAATTATGCCGGGAAACGAGACTAGAATTACTGATATAGTAGGCAAGGAAGCGTATGATCAGTTAGCCAAATTGGATCTTGATATAAAAAAAGTGCTTGCTACTTATTCAAAGGCTGGAGCGGAAATGGCTAAAGGCCTGTCTTTTAAGCCTTCTTCTCTGACGGAACTAAATGAGAAAACGCAATTATACGTCAAGAATCTAGCAGAGGCTCAAAAAGCTCAGGTTGAATATAATGCGATCGTGATAAAAAGAAACCAATTGGCGGAAGATGCCATAAGGAGATTGCGGGAACAGATAAAGTTAGATGAGGAGGCTTATTCCTTGACGGAGCGTCAAGCTTTAGCGGAGTTGAGGAAGTCAAGGGCTATATTGGCTACATCCAAGGCTCAATCTAACTTGGCTAGATCCCAGAGGGAGAATACGAAGGCTCAAGTACAGCAGGCTAAGACCGCTAGTGATTTATCTAAGGTTTTGGGACTGGAGGCTCAAGCGGAACTAAGAAATGCCAACGCAAAAAGAATGTCTCAAAAAGCCGCCGAGATAAACGCCCAAGTAGAGAATAAGGCGGCTCTTCAAAAAAGACTCACGGCTGAGGAGGTAGACAATCTAGTCGCTAGTCTTGATGTGGAGAATATGACTTATCGTGAGCAAGCCGCATTGTTGAGCCAATTGAAGAATTATTCCAAAGATATTAAAGGAGGAGTTCAGGCTGTCTCTCCGGAGACTATCGCGTCTATTCAGAAATTAGATCAATTATTAAAGGATCAAGACGCTAAATTAGGCGTATACGCAAGGAGTGTTGGAAATTATAAGTCTCATTGGGATGGATTGGATATGTCTATTGCTCAGATCGCCAGAGAGTTCCCTGCTTTTGCGGTATCCTTGAATACTGGAATCTTGGCTTTGAGTAATAATATACCAATATTGGCGGATGAGATAAAACGTATCCGCATGGAGAATGCGGCGTTAAAAGCGGAGGGCCAAGCTGTCGTTCCATTGTGGAAAAGGATAGCGGGAAGTATATTATCTTGGAATACCGTTATATCGGTAGGTATAACACTTCTTACTGTATATGGAGAGGATATTTATGATTGGGCGAAAGCCTTATATGCTGGAAGCAATGCCGCCGCTTATGCTGCGGACGCTCAAAAGAAGCTGAATGGTTTGCAGAAAGAGGCTGTTGAGTCGTATGCCTCTGATGTGGCTAAATTAGAGTTGTTGTATGAGGCCTCACAAGACATGTCCGCCTCGATCGATCAACGAAGAGAGGCGGTCAATCGATTACGTCAAGCGTATCCCGATTATTTGGGCAAGATGTCTGAGGAGGCTATATTGGCGGGAAAGGCCACGGCCGCTTATGAGGCTATGACAAAAAGCCTACAGAACGCCGCAATAGAGAAATTGATTAACGCTCAAAGGGAAGATTCCATAAAGAGAATAGCCAAAGCCAAGGAGACCGAGATAAAGTATCAGACAAAGGTTAATGATCTAATGAAGGCATATAATGTCAATACTATCGAGGAGTTAAGGCTGGCTACATACGCAAAAACAGGATCAAACGCTATCAATGTGACCATAGATAAATGGGTTAATAAGATTAAAACAGCAAAAGATCTTATCGCCGCTATAGAGGAAGGGAACATGAAAGCGGCGAAAGCTTTTTTAAATACGATGGAGGAGGTCGCATTCACCCCTTCCGATATTCGTGCTACTTCTTACTATGAGGCTTTCGAGAAGTCGGTGGCCGATCTGGATAAACGGCTATCCATGTCGGAGATAACGCAAGAGGAATATGATAAACGGATTAATGAGGCCAAGACCTCGTTAATAAAGGCCGCCGAGGCCGCTGGTATATATACGGCTGAGATTGGACGGTTGGAGCGTGAGGTTACTGCATACAACAAGGCTCATGCGGATAATAGCGAATATACCCGTAAGCTGGAAAAAAGGATAGATATAGAGCGTCAAATCGAGGATTCATTGTTTAATATTCGTGAGGATGGTCGTGATAAGGAGAGGGAAGGCATAGAGAAGGACTTCAATAGAAGGATAGAGGATACCAAGAGGCATGGTGGATTGGAATTGAAGTTGGCAGAGACCTTAAAGCGTGAGAAAGCGGTTACATTAGCTAGGTTTGATGCCGAGACGGATAGCTTGAGGCAGCAGAGAGAAATAGATCTCCGGTTGTCGATCGTTAAAAAGGGGAGCAAGGAGGAACTTGATACGAGAATGAGGTCTTTGGCCTTGCAGGAGAAGGAGGAGATTAAATCTCTGGAGAATCAATTGACGAATACGGAGGAACTTGAGAGTATGAGGCTTCTTGTCATACAGAAGTACGCGAAGTTAAGGGAAGATGCTATAGCCGATAACGCTCGTGAGGAATCGGAATTGATAAAAAGACAGTTCGATGCCAAGAGCCTATCGTTAGACAAAGAGGAAAGCGATAGTCTTAACTCGTTAAAAAGGCGTTATGCCAAAGGTCTTATATCGCAGGAGCAATATGAGGAGGAAAGCGAGAGGATGTCAAGGGATTTCGCTATAAGGAAAGCCGAGCTTGAATTGGATATATTAGAGGCTTCCGCTAAGAATCTTAGGGGGGATGACGCTATAGAGGCGTACAAGGCTATAGCGAAAGCTAGGATATCTTTGTCCGATATGGTGTATGACGCGGAGGTTAAAAATGCGGAGGATGCCCAGAAGAAGAAAAAGGAGGAATTAAAAAAAGTAGAGGATTACATAAATAAGGCGATGGCTTTGGTTAACGCTATAGGAAATCTAGGCTCCGCTATCTTTGACCGTCAAATACAGCAAATAGAAAATGAGATGGACGCTAATGAGGACGCTTATGAGCAAAAGATAGATACTATAGACTCGTTAGCCGAGAAAGATATCATTACAAAGGAGGAGGCCGAGGCCCGCAAGCGCGCGGCGGAGGAGGAGACCAGCCGCAAGAACAAGGAGCTAGAGAAGAAGAAAGCTGAGTTGCAGACTAGACAGGCGAAGTTCCAGAAGTCTATAGATATAGCTCAGACTATTGCGGCCACGGCACAGGCGATAATGGTCGCTTACAAAGATGCTGGGCCTATCGCTGGAGCTATCTTTGCAGCTATGATAGCGGCTACCGGAGCCGTACAACTCGCCACGATCATAGCCCAACCCATCCCCAAATACGCCCATGGTACCGACAATCACCCCGGTGGTCTGGCTATCGTTGGCGATGGAGGCCGTAGTGAGGCGGTATTGGTAGGCGATAAGGCGTACATTACCCCGGATAAGCCCACCTTGCTGTCATTGCCGGCGGGAGCCGAGGTTGTTCCAGATCTCAATGATCCGGCTTTCCTTAGCCGCTTCGTGGATAACACGTATTGGCTTACCCACAATAAGAAAGGCGAGCCGGTTCAGATCGTCAATAATTTCGACGCTGAAGGGATAATAAGGGCTAATAATGAGATAAAAAAGGAGATAGGCAAGCTATCTAAAACCATATCCAAGGGCAGCAAGAGCATCGATTTCGAGAATTACAAGAGATCGAGGATGAATTGAGCGTAAAACTTGCTTTTCTTATTCTTTCTAGTTATATTTGCTGGACATATAAGAAGACAGTAGAGCCTAAGAGCCATACCCGATAGAGTCACATCTATGGGGTATGGCTCTTTTTGTTTTTACTGGTCAGCCTACCACAACAGGCTAGGAAGATATTGGGCGACAGCGGTCGCTAACAGCCTCCTTGATACGATGTGTTGTGGCTCGTGTCGGGGAGGCTTTTTCATTAAGAGGTGCCAAAGTAATCAAAATAACAAAGTCGTTTTGATCTTGTGGCTAAAATTGCGGGAGAAAATATTTTGAACAATTAAAATTTTAAGATATGGAAGCAATTAAAATTTTTGAGAACGATCGTTTCGGTGAAGTGAGAGTAGCCGGGACAAGTGAGAACCCTTTATTTTGCCTTGTGGACGTTTGCCGGGTTTTGGAAATAAAAAATCCAAGAGACTGCAAATCAAGATTAAAACCAGAGGGGGTAGTTTTGACCGACGGGGTCTCAAAGACTACTAATCAATATGGTATCACAACAGAGCAAGAAGTTACGTTAACTTTTATCAATGAGCAGAACCTTTACAAAGTAATCATGCGATCCGACAAACCGCAAGCCGAACCATTCCAAGACTGGGTATGCGGAGAGGTTCTCCCTTCCATCCGTAAACATGGGGCGTATATGACAAACGATACACTGGAGAAAGCCTTGGCCTCGCCCGATTTCTTGATCCAATTGGCCACAAACCTTAAAGAGGAACAACGAAAGCGTATCGAGGCCGAGCGGAAAGTAACCGAGGCCGCTCCCGCCGTTGCTTTTACTAACGCCGTTCAATCGGCGAACAGTTCCTGCCTGATCGGTGAACTCGCCAAGCTGATCGCTCAAAACGGGTATTCCATCGGGGAGAAAAGATTGTTCGCATGGATGCGTGACAATGGATATCTCGGAAAGCATGGTGAGAGATACAATATCCCTAACCAGCAATACGTGGAGCAAGGCTTGTTCGAGTTGAAGAAAGGCGTAAGATCTGGTAATAACGGGGTGTTACATACTACTATCACGCCGAAGGTCACCGGAAAAGGGCAGGTTTACTTCGTGAACAAGTTCTTAGGAAATAAAGAGGCTTGTTAAAAACATAAACAGATAATGAAGTTCAATCGAAAATTCACTAAATTCATCTGATGAAGAACTGAACGCAAAAATGCGTTTAGCCTTTGTTATAGATACTTATGAGGATTCTACAGGAGAAGCATCGTTTTATTGAGTATATCTACAATATTATCTCCAATATGATCAGAGAGAAAGGGGTGTGCCGAAAATTAGGCTGACCCCATGTTTGCAAAATATAGACATGATTTGGTTTAGTTTTCATAAGCCCCCTCATGTCGTGAGACAGCAAGGGGAACGACAAAGGGCGTGATTACTCACGCCCTTATCAAGATCTATCAAGTAATGTATTAATCAAATGAAGTTAACTTGTGATAGATCTTTTGCGAATGCCTGTACCGATCTTTGAATTTTTTCTACAGTATTATGAGACGGAGTCCTGTGGCCTGTCATATAATGACTCAATTGCCCTTTGTTAATCCCTGTTATACGGGATAATCCAGCCAAAGAGAACGCCTTAGAGAAATATGACAAGAATGAGGCCATGTCATAGACGAAATCGAAATCGACTTCTTCAAATGCTTTTCCCTCTTTCTCATAATATTTTTTTGTATCCTCGTATCCTCCACGGAAGACCTTGATAGCTTCTTCCGCGGTTTGTCCGGTGCCTGTCACCATATAATCCATATCGTCTGCGTCCATATAGACGCTATAAGTACCATCATTAGCCCTCTCGATGATAGCTTTTACCTTCCTTCCTACACTCATCACAGAAGTTTTTTTTATTGTTTATGAATAATATAAGAGATGGCGGGTTAAATACCCGCCGCCTTCCTGATCGCTTTTAATGTGCCGGTCGCAACCTCTTGCTTCTCGTGGTTGCTCATCTGGAATGTTTTCCCTGTCTTCGGGGAGTACCACAAGGGATGCCCCGCTTGCTGTTCGCCGGTATCGTAACACCCGGCTTTCTTTACCAATCTTTCCAGTTCATTGTACTTCATTTGTTTATTTGATTAATACGATGCAAAGATACTTGTTTGAGTATCATTCGCAAAATATTTACGACGAAATGATATTCAAATTAGTATCATTTAACAATGGTAGCTCATAAAAATCCCCTCCAGAACCTTTTGGGTGGAGGGGATTTGAGGGTGGGGCTATTTAGTATATTTATTTATTTCTTCTAAAATCAAATTATAAGCTTTTTGAATCTTTTTAGCGGCTTTCTCTTTTACTTCGAAATCAACATAACCATCTGTAAAATAAACTCTAATATCTGTCACAAGTTTATCTTTAAAGAAGTAAGAGTCACCCGCATATGTAGGTTCTATGGATGAAATAGTCATACCTGAAACAATATTAGTCCTTGACACATAGGAATCTATTGATAATAACTCATAAACTTCTCCATCAGAAGTTTTTATCATTATCTTATCATCGCTGCCTATAACATTCCCTTGGTTGTACAACGACATAGATAATAATATATCGCCACTATTTCTGCATTTGAAAAAAACACCAGCTCCATCCGTAAGCCTTTGTTTTATTGGCACTATGGAGGTCTCTATATTTGCTTTACCAGAAAATGTATCAATTTCGCTTTTTTTAATTTTTTGGCCAAAACATTGTATAGAAAAAAAGGCTGCAAGTAATATATACAAGTACTTCATAAATAATTTATTTAAATAGTTCAGATTTCTTTTCATCGGACACAAGTTTCTCTTTTATTTTTTCTATATCGAGAACCGAAATAAAGTCCTCTATCTCTTCTGGTGAAGCAAACACCCAATAAATGGTTTCGTCTATATATCTATTAGATGAAGAAGTTGCTTTTTTTAGAAATGTAATAATATGTCTTCCGTCATCTAATACGAGAAATCTAGGCTGTAGCCTGTGTCCAAAAGAGAAAAACCATTTAGATCCATACCAGCATATAGTAGATGATGGCAATTTAAAATCCATATCTTTAGACATGTCTGTAACATTATTATCTTTAGCTATTTGAGACCATTCATTAAATTTATCCTTTATGGCCAATAATGTTCCTTTTAAGTCTTCGATATCAGAGCTACTAAATTCTAACATTGCTTTTGTATTGTCATTTTTGGCTGGGACTTGAATATAGATAGAGAATTTTTCTTTTTTTATTTCACTGGCTTCTATATCAAATTTTTTATTCCAATAAGAAGAATAATATTCTCCTACCAATTTTTCTGCAAATACCGACATAGATAGCATTAAAAGAAAGTTAAGTAAAATAAATTTATTCATGACTTGATTTAGTTTAATTAATGATGGGACAAAGATAGATAATAGTGTTAACAAAAGCAAATAGTATAGGAGAAAATTACATGTTCGATAACATATTTCTTAATTTAAGTAGTACTTACCTTGCCAACGCAGTATATCTCCTATGCGACTTGCAGTATATATTAGATGATAAAGTAAGTAGTATTGTCATTCCACCTTTATCTTCAATGGATGCCCGCAGTTAGGACATTTATACCCTCCATCGGTCTCTTTTTGTACTTCAGAGGGGGAAACAAACAATTGCCAAAAAGGGACGTTTAAGGCTATGGCGATCGCATTCAGTGTATTTGCTGATGCTTCCTGTTTCCCATTGATGATATTATACAAACTTACACTTGACAAACCTATAACAGATGATAATTCTTTAGCTGTCAATCCTTTTTCTGAAAGAATATCTTTTATTCTATTTTCCATAAGCCAATACTTTATATGATTACACCGCAAATATAATGCGATTCTTTTTATTTGTAGCTATTGTATAAAGAATAACATTATTAAATAGTGTTAATCATAATGTAATTCTTTATTTTATTATTGTTGCATATAAAGTATTGTATTATATTTGCATCATCAAAATAAAACAACAGTACAATGGCAACACAGAAATACAACAAGAGTGAGATCATGAAAGACGCATGGAGATTATTCAGACTTTACCGAAAATTCTCTTGGTCTTTTGGCAAGTGCCTTTCTATAGCATGGGATAATGCCAAGATAGAGATAAAAAATAATGAGGCCAAAGCCAAGAGATTGGCAGAGGAAGAAGCTAGACGCATCGAGTATCGCAAGCATGTTGTCTTATCTCATGTCGGTATGGCTAGCCTTTACGGTAACAGGGTTTATTCGGGTGATTGATAACTATACATAATAATATAAGAAATATGGAAACGATAGAGGTATTGAAGAACGTGCAAAGGATTGCGTTGGAGTGTATGATCGGAAGGAAACCGGTACATATAAATGTAGGCGTTATGCCGGAGACGGGCGGTTTATGCGTCACCGTACAAGACAGGTCTCACGATGTGATCTACATGGAGATATTCAATGACTGGATGCCGGATCACAAGGAATGGAATAAAAAGACCTACGATAGGTTCATGAGCGTAATTAGCGACATGACTTGCGTAAGGCTTGCGGGATAACTCGAACGACGGGGAGAGGATCGGAAGTAGATGCCCCTCCGGTAATACGACCGGAGGGTTTGAAGGGATTTTCAACAACAAATATATTAAGATCATGAAAGAATTAGTATTTAAAGGCGATAATAATCGCATTTTCACGAACAGCTTGTTGGTCGCTGAGAAGTTTGGCAAATTACATAAGAACATTATGCAGACCATCAAAGACTTAATGACATCGGCTGAAAAATCAGCCGATCTTTTCATTGAGTCTGAATATCCAGACAATTATGGACGTATGCAGCCAATGTATATTATGAATCGTGATGGATTTACATTATTGGTTATGGGCTTTACTGGTGATAAGGCCCTTCAATTCAAGTTAGATTATATTGAGGCTTTCAACCGTATGGAAGAGCAGATCAAGACTGGAGGTTTCCAGATTCCACAATCTTTCTCGGAGGCGTTGATGTTGGCGGCCAAGCAGCAAGAGCAGATAGAACAGGCAAATAGAACTATCAGCAAGCTCCAGCCCAAGGCCGATTTCGCGGACAAGGCTTTCGAGACCTCGGACAAGGTTGATATCGGTATGGCTGCGAAGATATTGAAATTAGGGTTCGGAAGAAACATCCTCTTCAAGAAGCTTAAAGAAATAGGCGTGTTCTTCTCCAACCGGAACGAGCCAAAACAGAAGTACATCAACGCCGGGTATTTCGAGATGACCGAGAAGTTTATTGAGAGGGAGAATCATCCGGGCTTTGTCGTGACGAAGGTACTCGTAACCCAGAAGGGGCTGGCTTACATAAACCATCTTCTGGGAGGTGATCCCGGTGACGGTAAGATTACTAGAATTGTTTGAAAGATTCCCTTCCTTGACTATGCCAAGTATAAAATGTGACCTAAATAGATTAGATGTACGGATTAAGTACGTATACCCAAGACTTTAACATTTTGTGACTTGAAAATAATTGTGGAATATTAAAAGATTGATTGAATATGAAAGAGAACGAGATTAAAAGCATCGTCGTGAAAGCCGACGGTAACGAGATCAAGGTTGACCACGCTCATGAGTTGGTTATTGGTGACTTGACCATAACCCCGGAAATGATGAGAGAGATAAAGAGTATGTCCACTTGCCTGTTCTCTAAGGATATGGACGATATGATAGATACGCTTATCAATTTGAGTTGCGAGGGTAATTACGAGGACGGGTATATCATGGACAAGATGAGGGCCGTGTCATGCGTGAGGGATTTCTTGCGGGTGATCGAGAAAGATAACACGATTGATTAGTTGATATTATCTTAATAGTCATTATCTTTGTGACAGAGCCAAAGAGCCGTACCGGAGACGTATTTGTCCCCGGGCGGCTCTTATTATTTATACGCGTATGATAAAAGCTGTATTATTGATAGGAGGGAAGAGGTACGACGTGACGGATCACCTCAAGAACTGGGAGGACGTGGAGATATCGGCTAAGAGGAAGGATATTGGAGGTGTCGTTCGATCCTTCTCCAACAAGTTCGAGTTCGTGAAGGGGGCATACGACCTTCTGGAGGCCGAGTATCTGTCCAATTACACGAGAGCCTCGGCCATATTGGTGATAGGCGTGTTGAACGATAGCTGGGGGTATAACGAGAAGTTTCGTTGCAAGCTCGATTTCTCCACGTACCAGAGCGACGGGTATACGATATCCATAAACGCCATTGACGATAGCGTAGCGTCCATCATCAACGCAAACAAGTCGCAGGTATACGATATCCCGGTGTCGGAGCTAAAGGAGGATACCCTATACTATGATAGGATGAACCTAAATAATAGGGTTGAATTCGGAGTAAATCCTAATGACCCTAAGAATGAGCAAACCGATCCGGATATATATCCGATTGAATATACCGGTAATTATTTGTTCCCATTAATTTACATGGACACGAATTTCCCTGTTAAAAACAAAATAGAGGTTTTTGATAATGATGGATATGTCGAGAACTCAAATGATGTAACTCCATTAATAAAGGCCATATCTGATATAAAAATTGTTTTTAGGCTTGATTTCAAGATCAGGCAAGTAGAGGTTGGCGTTGATCAACAGGCTATATATCCTGAACTGCTGTTATGGCTTTTTGACAAGAACGGAGTAAGACAGACAAGCACTAAGATCGGCTATTTTGATGGGGATAATGATATACATATCGATTATCAATATACTGTATTGATGAGACCCGGTGATTATATATCATTATTCATAGACTCAAAGACTCTCCAAACACTTCATGCCAAGGTGTTTGATGTAAAAGAGATATCCGTATCTTATATAGGCCGAAATAAACCTGTCAATATAGACGTTTTCTCACCTAAAAAGTTGTTATCCTCGTTATTGTCAAGGATGGGAGTGTCATTGTCCGGCGATATCGTCTCCGGGTCCATGCCCATACCTTGGATGATGGCCGCTGAGAGCGTGAGAGGAATAAAGGACGCGAAGGTCCATACGTCCTTCTCCAAGTTCTGTGATTTCGCCAAGGCGTTGCTTGGGTATGATTACGAGATACTGGATAATAGCGTGCGTTTCCGGCATATGAATGATTTCTTCGTCAATGAGACGAAAGAATTGGATCACGTGAGCAATATGGAGCTATCCGTGGATGAGTCGTTGATATACTCTGGGGTTGAAATTGGATTCGACAAGCAGGACTATGATGAGATAAACGGGCGTGACGAGTTTCACTTCAAGAGCAGTTTCAGCACGGGATTGGACATAAAGGACAACATACTGTCATTGATAAGCCCGTATAGGGCAGATTGCTACGGATTGGAGTTCCTCGCTAACGAGCGTGACGAGGAATCGAAGGATACGGATTCCGACAATGACATATTTATTGTCCACGCTAGGAAAGATGGGGATAGGTTAGTTCTGGTAAGAGAAGAGAATGGGGGAGCTATATATGCCGTGACGGGAGTATTGTTCCCCGACACTATCTTTAACGCCTCCTACTCGCCGAGAAATATGCTTCTCGTCAATAAGGAAAGGCTCGGGATATGCACGGATTACCTGTCTTTCACGGCCTCGGACGGAAACTCCTCGATATCGATAGGAGGCGTATCGGAGACCCTTCCTATATCCCTGCCGGTTAACGACCGGAGGATTAGGATCGATAAGGTGTCCTTGGAGACCCCGGGGTTATCCCCGTTCCCGGGTAATTACAGGGGCAAATTATCGTTCTCGTACGCTGGGAGATCGTACGAGGGATGGGTTAGCGAGATAACGGAGAAGATAGGGAAATACCAAACGGCATCCTATTCGCTGATATTGTCTAAAATTACATGAATTTGTTTTGACAATTGATCCTTATCCCCTATATTTGTAGGACATAACAAAAAAGAATTAGAGCCTAAGAGCCATACCCGGCGGGAGTCGTATCCTGCGGGGTATGGCTCTTTTGGCGTTTATAGGCGTATGATAAACGTGAGCAAGATATCACCGTTGCTTTTTGACGTGGGCTATAACGGCATCGAGATGGAGCGTGAGTATATACAACGCTTCTCTAATGCCGAGAATATAACCGTGCAATGCGTAGTATCCCCTTCCACCACTTTGTCTATGAGGTTGTTCGACCTTTGCGCCAACGATAGCTTCGTCATATCCCCCATATCCTATGAGATCAACGACTCGAATAAGCTTCTGGAGTTTATCGTTCCAAGAGGGAATAGCCTTTATAGGGCTTCCATAATCGGGAGTGAGGGGCAGATAAGCAGTCTCCCCTTCCGGTTTTGCGATAACGGGGAATTGGAGGGGCTGACGGAGGTGTCCTATACCAACAGGGATAATATCACCTCGTTCGGGGCGGTATTTGAGGTTGGAAACAATCAAAGGACTTTCAAGCTATGGATAGAGGGAGGGTTCAAGTCGGATGGGCATTCCCTTAACGTTAGCAACGAGCAGTTCAGGACACAGGGGCAAGAGATCATAGAGCTTTACGCCGTACCGTATCAGGTGGACACGCTCACGATAGGGGATAACGAGGGTGTACCTTTCGAGATGGCCCGCTTGATCAATAACATATTCTGTCTGTCCGAGGTGAGGATAAACGGCGTTAGGTATGTCCGGAGCGAGTCCAGCGTACCCGAGAGACAAGTGATAGCCGAGAGATACCCATTGTTTGATTATACGTTTAACGTTGAGAGAGCGGAGAATATCTCCTTTAACGGGTTCACGGAACAGTCGGACGGATCTTGGGTCACGGGTTCCATAAGCGTGAACGTGGCAAACGCCAAGGACGGGCAGGTTCTGGTGTATGATGATTCCGTGGGGGCCTTTGTCAATCAATCAAACTTGGATTCGTTATGAGCAAAAAGAAATTGACCAAACATATATGGTACGGGTCGGACACGGTGATGTCCGAGGGTAAGCTGCAAGCGGCTCCTCCTCCCGTCGCTATAGATGACGGGACCAAGGAATGGCACCTCTCCGGATTGACGAGGGGCGAGTTGTTCGTGAATGATTACGCCGGAGACCCCGCCTTGTTCATCCTTGCCAGTGATAATAAGGTGCGAAGGATAGGCGGTCAAGGTTCCGGAAGCGGAGGTGAGGGGGGAGGAGGCGATTTCTCCTTGGCGCAAGGTCCGGGTATAGAGATAAAATCGGATATCAATAATATATATACGATTTCCCATAAGGATACCTCTTCGCAAGAGAGTATAAATAAGACGAAGAAGAAAGGTATTGCGTCCGTATTGCTAGATGACTTCGGCCATGTCACGGGCTTGGATACCTGTGACATCCTCGATCTTGAGGACTTGGATAAGAGGTATCTTCGCAAGGATATCAATGACGAGGCGGCGGGAGAGATCATCTTCGACAAGAAGATTGGCTCCTCCATCTTCCTCGACGGCATGGACGGTAAGGGCTGGGAGATCAAGGCCGACGGTTCCGGTATCATGGAGGCGTTGAAGGTGCGTTCCGACATATACGCCGGTAACAAGATCGGCTCCATATCGTTCGCCCCCGGCTTCACCGGCTGGGGCACGGAGATAGACATCCCCACGGCCACGGGAACCTTTGACAACATATTCGTTAGGAAGACCTTCACGGCCTACGAGATAGTGTATTCGCAGATATACGGGTTGGGCGGCAACCAGATCGTGTCCGATATCAACAAGATCGGGAGGGTCGAGAGGCTGTCCGATCGTTGGAGATGCTACATGGACGACATGGACGGTCTCATGCTGATGAACCTCAGGGAAGGTGATGGAGTGAGGATACAGAGAAGGAACGGTATCACGTCCACTAAATATATCTTCGGTCGCTGTATCGGTATCTCATCCGACTATTTCGACGTGGCTTACCCGCTGATAGAGGGTACCGGCGAGCCAGAGGCTGGGGATTTCGCCATGCGATGGGGTAACGACAGGGATACCACTAGGCAGGGCCTTATCTACCTGACATCGGCGGATCAAGGAGCGCCGTTCATCGCCGTATATGACGGTATCACGGGCGTTTCCACGCAAGACACGCTGAAGGCCCAGATAGGCAACCTCTCCATGATCCGTACAAAGAACGGTACGCAACTGAAGGGTTACGGGGCTTACCTTAACGGGATCTATATAGAGAACTCGTCCATATACCTCGATAACGGCATGACCGTGGAACAACAGTTCTCCGTGATGAACGGGGAGCTGAGGAGCGAGATCGAGGGGGTGAGGAACGACATGTCTCTGGAATCCGGGAATATACTTGTCAATTCCACGTTCGGGAAGGACACGAATTATTGGCGGTCGGAGAACGAGGTCCATTTCATCAACGTCGGGGGCGACCTGTTATGGATAGGCGGCGCTTTCTACTCGGAGAAGAGAGAGGTGGCGGACATCTACCGTGACGGTGAGCGCAACGTACTCCGTCTGCTGGGGACTACCATATACCAGTCAAACGCCAACATGAAAGGCGATAAGGCGGCTGGGACTTACTCGTACGCCTTTTTCTACAAGGTCATGAGACGAGGTGTTTTGACGGTGGGTTTCGCCGGGCAGGAGTTGTACGACTCCTTGACCCTCGATCCTTCCGACGAGTACGTCAAGCTGTCAAAAGCCGGCAAATGGGACGGTACCGGGGATTTTAGGATCGGATTCACCGGCGAGATATTGATATACGGCGTGTCGTTGTTTAATGACAGGTTGGCTGACGCCGTGATAAAGCTTGAGACGCGGATCTTGCAGACGGAGGAGTATATCAAGTTACTGGCCACGAAGGAGTACGTGGACTCGGAGACAGGTGCGATATATACCAAGTATGACGCAGAGTTGTCGGTCATGGCCGAGGAGATATCCGCCCGTGTGACGGAGGAGCAATTCGCCACGGCGCAAGAGGCCATAACGCTGGCCAATAACGCCGCCAAGGCCGCCCAGACCGCCGCCGATAACGCTAACCAGTCCGTGACAAGCCTGAACACCTACGTTGACGGCGCTTTCGCCGACGGTATCATAACGGAGGCCGAGGCCAAGGCCATAGAGAAGTACCTGAATACGGTGAACACGTCCAAGGACAGCGTGACCGCCACTTATACGAAGTTGTATTCCAACACGTACCTTGACGGTGCGGCCAAGACCGGTCTTAAATCGGCCAAGGATGTCTTGGACTCGTCTATAAGCGCCTTGATAAGCAGTATCAACACGGCCATAGCGGACGGAAAGACCACCGCCTCGGAGAAGGCCGACGTGGATAAGAAATTCGCGGCCTTCAACACGGCCATGTCCTCGTTCGAGAGCGCCGTGGAAACGGCGAACAAGTATATACAGGACAAGTTGAAGGACTATACCGATACGGCGACAAACCAAGTGAAGGTGAAGCTGGAGTCTGATTTGTCGGTACAGGCGGGACAAATCACGGGTATATCCACAAGGGTGGACAATATAAGGAATGAGATAGACACGGCGGGATGGATCAACACTACGCAGGGAAATACGTTGTTCGCCGCCAAGAGCTTGGAGAATGGCGATAATATCATATCGTATATCAACCAGACGGCAACCACCACCACGATCAAGGCGGAGAGGATCGATCTTGTTGGTGTGGTAACTATATCAATGCTTGATAGTGACTTGCGTGATACTATTAATGACACAGTCTCTGATGTAAATAAAGCTTCCGATATAACGAGTGCTTTCTATCGTTTTAGTAACGATGGTATGAGTTTAAATCGTAGGATAGAGGTTGGTTCCGGTTCTATTGATAATCTCTCCGTGAAAGGAGGCATTTCACCAGATGTAAATAACGTATGTTTTTGGACTGGAGGTACATATGGACAAGCCGTGAATAATGAAGCTAAGATTGTTTTACGGCATGATGGGGCAGGATTCCTAGCTAATAAGAATATCTCTTGGAATACATCTGGAGATTTAAGTATAATAGGCAAAATACAAACCTCAGATAATGGGAATAGAATCATAATAGACCCATCGACGAGAAGTATTCGTATGATTAATGATAAAAACTCATTAACAGGAGAGATCTTGTTTAATGATATGACTGGGTATCAGTCATTACCCGCATTCCATATTTATATGAGAAACGCATCTTCAGGTGTCTCCAATTATCGAGTTTCCATGGGATATTTCGGATTTGGATCTTACGATAATGGAGGAAATGTCTTGTTTAATATCTCCCCATCGGGATTAATGACATTTCCGTATATGTCAACAGTAGATCCAAAGGTGAAAGGAGCTATATGGCGGGATGGGAATATGCTTAAAATATCTTTGGGATAATATTAACAATTAAAATACAGTAAATCATGAAAGTAAATTTCAACAAGAATCTAAAAAACTTCGATGGAACAGACATGAGGGACAATTCCGGTGAAGTGAAGGTCATCAAGGACGTAGTATGCTCTAGGCTTTACTCTTCCGGCGATGATATGAACGAGGACGAGAAGTACGAGCTTTACAAGCTAATGACAAGGATCAACGCCGCCGATGGTGAGATAGACATCAGCGACAAGGAATCCATATTGATAAAGAAATGTTGTAACAGGACGTTGACCGCCGGAGCTTTCGGTCAGATCTTTGAACTTTTAAACGTGTGATACCATGGAGATAACGAGCGACACAAGGACAATAAACGGCTACTCGGACGTGGCCGGTATCAAGATACAGTATTCCGCCTCGGTCAAGACCGATGAGCGGATAGACCGAATAACAGGCTCTTTTATCAAGGACGGGGTACGTGTGGGATCTCTGGCCTACGAGCGTAACGGGCAGTTCTTCATGTCGGTGGACAAGCCCGGCGTGATAACGAGCAAGGAGGAAGCCGTGGCAGTCGCCACGCAGTTCCTCAATGACACTTACGAGATGTTGAACAGTCAAGCGGTGGAGTAATATGGAAAGCATCATCCTATCATCGGGCACTGAGGTGACCCCCGAGGACATCCAGAAGATAGCGTCGGCGGTCAACGACCTCTTGCTGACGACATCGAAAGACCCGGGGCAGTACGAGGAGGCCGATAGCCTGCAAGGTATATCGTCCTTGCCGGTGTTCAGGCAATCCGGATCGGCCTATGATCTCGTGCGTGTGGCCATATCCTTGTTGAGGGGCGTTGACGGGAAACAGATCGTCTTGCAGGTCACCGCAGATTACATACAGTGGCGTTACGAGGACGGGATGTGGCAGAACCTCATACCGCTCGCCGACTTGAAGAGGCCGGCCACGGAAGCCGCCGCCGATGTGCGTGAGAGGATGGACGCTATCGTGAGCGAGGTGAACGCCTTGAAGACCCAGTTCGAGAACGACGTGAGGCACGCCTTGGAGAGGGCTGACGCTGCAACCGAGAAGGCGAACACGGCGGCTGAGAACGCCAAGTCGGTGTCTGACCACCCGGGCTATATCGGCGATGACTTCCATGTCTACACGTGGGATTACGCTACCGGGGCCTATATCAAGACGGACAGGATACTGAAACCGGAGGCGTTCACGATCTATAAGGTCTATAAGTCCGTCTCGGCTATGGAGGCGGACAAGTCTAACGTCCCGGAGGGGAAGTTCGTCATCATCAACACGGGCAGCGTGGAGGAGGAGGATACCGGCAAGCTGTATCTGAGGACATCCACGGGCTACGATTACATCGTGGACGTGTCCGGCATGAGAGGCTTCACCGGGAAGACCCCGCAATTCTCCATAGGCACCATAACGGCGGGCACGTATCCTTCCGTATCGTTGTCCGACGGGGGCACGGACACATCCGGCAACCCCGTATACAGGATGAACTTCGTGTTGCAGAGAGGCCCTAGGGGATTCTCTCCCAAGATATCGATCGGCAAGGTGACGACCGGTCTCCCGGGAACGGTGGCCCAAGCCACGATAACCGAGAAGGGAGCGACCGAGGAAGGGGTCCCTTTGGCAGAATTAGATCTTACCATCCCGCAAGGACAGGACGGGGCGGTGGCCGGCGTATACAAGACAAGGGAGATCGACCATGTCCCGGGGGCTAACGACGTGACCTACGAGGAGGGCAGTGAGACCAAGAGCTACCCTATAGGCGGTGAGGTCTATCTAAGGGAGTCTCCCGGAGACGTTACGTTCTACAAGCTCCACGACATAGTGGAGGGTAAGGCCATATGGGAGGAGTCTTCAGGAGCCGCCTTGCCGGGGAACGTCTACTTGACCGGGGCGAATTACTACAATGAATCAGTAACAATAATAGATAAAGGGATATTATCATGAGCAAGAGAGGAGCTTACGTATACCAACAGATAGAGCAGTCCACCGCCGAGTGGACGGCTGACAGCACCATATACCCGCCGTCGCTATGGCTTTTCGAGCGGTTGGCGAACGGCAATTTAAACATGAAGTTCTCGGACGGTATCCATACGTACGCCGAGCTTCCATTGATGATGCAAGACATCAAGGTGAGGATAAAGACTAACACGGATACGGAATACGTCTTGGAGATAACCTCCGCTGAGGGAACCATGACCACGCCTAACTTGCGTGACCATTACGACGATACGGATATCCGGAATCTGGTCACCGGTCTAAGGACGGACGTTAATAAGTTAAAGCCCGTTGTCACATCCACCCCGTCTAACGGCCAGATAACCATAACGCCGGACAAGGCCCAAAACGAAGATCCGGACGTGTCGATAACGCTGGAGACCAAGGGAGACAAGGATAAGTCTCTGATGGCCGACGGTAAGTACCGCAAGCTGCCCGTGTACGGGAGGAACCTGTTGCTGGGATCAGGGAAGGAGGTTAGCAACTCGAATTACAATATCGCTAATTATTGGTTGGCGGAACAGATACCAGAGGGAACTCAAGTCACGTTGACTATATGGGGAGAACTGGGTGAAAATGCCGTTTATTTTACGGTATATAACTCGAGTGGTTCGGTTGGGTCTATGGCTAATCTTAAAGATTTTGTTGACGGTAAATCAAGCGCTACCTTTAAATGGATGACAAAGTATGGGGGTAATATCTCGGCTAATACTTATTTAAAAATATATGTGGAAGGAACAGATGTAAATCCGTCTACCTCCACCATCCACAAGATCAAGCTCGAGTACGGCGACCTCTCCACCGAGTGGACACCCGCATGGGAGGACATCCCCGACATCGAGGAGCGGTACGCCTACGGTGTAGAGTGGGACATGGCATCGTCAAGCCCGGACGGGAAGCGTGTGGGGAATATGCAACTGCATAGGGAACTCCCTATCCAGAGTAAAATGAGAAGAAGTATACTTGATAATAATGGCGGGGTTGTTATGTATGATACAGAAAAGTTGGAGGAAGAATATTCTGAAATCACAAATTTTGCTTCCATGACTAGGATACCACAACATTGGTATAAAATGTATTTTAATGGTACAAGATTTAGAATGATGTTATCTGAGATACCGTTACCTGGATATAAATGTGTAAATGAGTTCTACATATCTACGACGGAGGCTAGATTGGATCGTGATTCTATGATATTGTGTAGTTGTTATTCAGTTGGATCTTTGGCTGGCAATGCTCGCGGCGGCGACAACACCGCTGAATGGGACGGCACCTATCGTTCCTTGCTAGGCCGCCCCGTCACCAACCTCACCCGAGACCAATTCCGGCAAGCCGCAAGGAAACGTGGCAGTGGTTGGGAAATGTATACCTACAACGCCCACAAGACCCTGTTCTGGCTATTCGCCGTCGAGTACGCCACGCTGGACAGCCAGAAGCCTTTCAACGCCCAGAAGGACGCTAACGGTTTCGCCCAAGGCGGATTAGGTCCGGGACCGATACAAATGACGGATTGGACTAACTTCAACAACGTCAACCCCCTTATCCCATGCGGCTATACCAACGAGTTCGGGAACGGCTCGGGAGAGAAGGCATATATGGTGAAGAACGCTTCCGGCGGTACTCACGCCACGTTGATGGCTAACAGGTATCGTGGCATAGAGAATCCGTTTGGACACATATGGAAATACACTGACGGGGCCAATATACAGGTCACCACGGGCGATGCGGGATTATCCATATTATGGACTACCGATGACCCGTCGAATTTCAGCGACACCTCTTACACCGGCTATGACAAGAAGGGCAATATCTGCCGTACAAACGGTTATGCCAAGAAGATGTTGCTTGGGGAAGATGGCGATATAGTGACCACGGAGGTCGGCGGTAGCTCCTCTACCTACTGGTGCGACTACTATTACACCAACACATCGGCTAACCGCATGCAGGTGGTGCTGGTTGGCGGTAACGCGGACAACGGGTCGGGTGCGGGCCTCGCTTGCGTGAGTACGGATAATGCGCCTTCCGATGCGTCTCGTGACGTCGGTTCGCGCCTTTGCTTTTTCCCCGAATTTCGTAAAACGTCGGCGTAGCCGCACGTATCACGTCGGGAATTTTTTTTGTATAACGATTAAATAACAAGACATGAAAAGAACATATAGCGACACTATACCGATCACTATAGAAAAGGACGGTGACGGATCCTACCTTTACCGGTGGGACGTTAGAGAGGAAACAAGGGAGATGGGTGACGATATGTCCCCCGTGATCTCCTATAGTTACAACGAGGTCAGGGTATGGCCAACGTTGACGGCCAACAAGATATTGGAGGCATGTATCAACGCCCTATGGGACAAGGACGTGGAGCAAAAGAAGCTGAACGACTACAACGCCGCCCAGCTGGGCATACTGGACTTGTTATACGTGGAGTCTTATAAGACGTTCCTTAACGAAAGGAAGGCGTTGAAAGACCGTGTGGATAGCGATTTCGCCGAGTGGGAGGCGGCGAGAGAGGATGAGAGCATAGTGGTTGTTTAACTAATTAAAAAAAAAGGATCGGAAGAATGGATTGGACGATGATGTTAACCGCCGTATTAACCTTTGTTGGAGGAGGTGGTCTTGGAGCAGTGCTGATGTTTCCGCAAAAGAGGAAATCGGCCGAGTTGGAGAATGAGACGAAAGCGAGTGAGCAATGGAAGGAATTGTATATCAAAAGTCAGGAGGAAAAGAAAGGTTTGAGCAATCTTATAGATAAACTATACGACGATCAGGGACATTTTCGTGACGAGAATAACCGTCTTACAACCCAGATAGCGGTATACAAAGTACTTAAATGCAGAGATTTGAAATGTACCAATAGGAATCCTCCTATCGAGAACAATATAAATAGTGAGGATAAGGAGGATAAAGATTGCGATAAAGAAGGCTCCCCAGATCCAAAAGGATAGGGGAGCCGGATAAATTTTAGCTTCCTGTCTTTCGCAAGGGAGGATAGCAAGGTTAACAAAGCGCATAAAAGTATAAAAAATAATTGATATGAGATCGATTAACAGGAAAATCAACTTGATCGTGATCCATTGTTCGGCCACTAGGGTAGATAAGGATTATACCCCTGAGCAATTAGAGAGAGACCACAAGGCGAGAGGATTCAACTCCGCTGGTTATAACTATTATATCCGGAAGAGCGGGGAGATAGTATCTATGCGTCCATTGGAATTGATTCCGGCTCATGTGACCGGATATAACAAGAACAGTATAGGAATATGCTATGAGGGTGGTCTTGATCCGGACGGGAATCCGGATGATACACGTACGGAGGCACAGAGACAGTCGATTATAAGGCTGTTGTTGGATTTGGTCGTACAGTTCCCGGATAGTAGGATCTGCGGTCATCGTGACCTATCCCCGGATCTTAACGGTAACGGTAAGATTGAACCGGACGAGTGGATGAAGATGTGTCCGTGTTTTAATGCCGAGGAGGAGTATCGCAATATATGAAACCTTGGCAAGTAATATTAATACTAGTGTGCTTGGTAGCCAGTTTCACGGCTGGCTACCATGTCCGGGGAAATGTAGCCAGTGATTCGATATCCAAGACCGACACGTCCGCCAAGGTGGATACGATACATGACAGCATCCCGTACCCGGTCTATGAGACACTGGTACAAACAATACCTGAGCCTTTTCCTGTCTACATTACATTAGACGGTGACACGATTAAGGAACCTATATATGTCCCGGTGCCGATAACCAACAAGGAGTACAAGACGGATGATTACCGGCTGTCAATATCCGGCTATAAGTCTAATCTTGATTACATCGAGGTTTATAGAAGGACTGAGTATATAACCAAGACGATCTCCCCCCGTAGATGGGGAATCGGTGCGATAGCCGGTTATGGGATCGGAAAGCATGGCTTGTCACCCTATGTCGGGATAGGCGGGTTTTATAGAATTTGGTGAGGCTTCCATGGCTCACGCCCGAGAAACCTCTGATAATAGAATGAATGCGTTATATGAATAACAAGGGCTGACGTTTTTTGTTCATGATAATTTAATATTAGTTTGATGGTGACTTCGTGAGAACGAACCGGAAAGGGAAGATGAAGAAAAAAGAATCTTCCCTAAATAATCGGATCGGAAGTTTGATTATTTTTTCATGCCACGCACGACGGGAAGATTCTTATATGTCTTTCTGCCGTGCATTTTTTTGCCCGGCTTAATAGTAAAACAAACCACGAAATAAAAAGTTTATGAATAAGGTGGAAATTTTTTACAAAAAAGTGATAGAGGCAGTCTGCAAGGAGTGCGGAACCGATCCGATAATGATGTTTAGCAACAACAAGGAGCGCAATGTTGACGCTCGGGGAGTGGCTATAACCATACTGGCCGATCGCAAGTTGAGCGACAATATCATATCCGATCTGACGGGAATGACGAGGCAAGCCGTGAACCGGATGCGTAACTTGTACCCGGACAGGATAAGGAGGAGTTATTACCTGAGGAGGACGGTGGAGAGCGTTAAAGATAACATAAATGAATAGTTATGATTATATTACAACTTTTTCAAAGTTCAAATGTTATACTAATGATAGAAAAAAAAGTTACCGAAAATATTGTAGGTGATAGAAAAATAGTTATCTTTGTGCGTTCATTCATCCAAGATGATGATTTTATTAACCAAAAGGATTAGCACATGGTAAGAAAGATCAAGGCTGTTATAGCCTTATTGGAAGCGAATGGATGGGCGCACATAAGAACTAGAGGAGATCACAGGATATTCAGGAAAGACGGAGAACCCCGTTCTATTCCTATTCCGGGGAGTCCTAGTGACGATCTAGCAATCGGTACGCTAAAATCAATATTAAAACAAGCCGGGCTAAGCGAGTCTGACTTTGATAAAATTTGATTAACATCCAATGGATAGCAGGACATATAGCCAGTCCTGCTTTCATTTTGGATGAGTGATAAATTTGCAAACATGAACCTAAAAAAAATATCAAGATGAAAACGTTGACTGTTATAATCGAGAGAACCGAGAATAATTACTCGGCATATCTGCAAGAAGTGGATGGCATCGTGGCAACAGGTAAAAGCGTGGAAGAAATAAAAAAATGTATAATTGATTCTATTAACGTGCTAATAGATGAATGTAATGAGTTTGGCGATACCATTCCAGAGGCGCTTAAGGGTGAGTATTGTTTGGCGTTTAAAATGGATGTTAAATCTCTTTTGGATTTCTATTCAAAGATATTCACCAAAGCAGGATTAGAGCGTATTACGGGCATAAACCAAAAACAATTATGGCATTATGCGTCAGGTTTGCGTAACCCACGCCCAGAACAAACCGTTAAATTAGAAAATGCCCTTCATAAACTAGGAGAAGAATTATTGGCTATAAATTTATAATTAACCGCTATCCTTATGCTTCCTATGGCCCCCAAAAATCTGGGGGCTTTTTTTGTCTCATTCCCTTCCGCAAAGAACTAGCAACAACCTCGCAACAAGCTAGCAAGGAGATATTTATTTAGCAAGGCACTTCTCTGGATTTTTGTGGTGTCCGGGATAACCCGGAATAACCATAAAATTCATGATATATGGAAGCAGAGAAAATTATTAAGGAGAAAGAGATCGTCCATGAGGATGAGCACAAGGATTACGCAAGCAAGGGCGTGGGTAACGCCGGCTTGACATTGGGTATCATTGGTACGGCTCTTGGAGCTTGGGCGGTGTCACGTAACCGTGGCGGCTTGTTCGGCGGTGGCTGGGGAGCCGGTATGCCAGAGAACGTTAACATCAACACGACCACAGGAGGCGGTGGTGGTTCCGGGGTAGGCGCTCCGACTGCGTTCATGGCTTGGGAAAAGGGCTGTGAGGAGGCGTTATCGCTTACAAACGCAATGTGGGGATTGAAAGTCTCAGGTATGCAAGCCGATTACGATCACCGCCAGACGGATATCGCCGAGAAATTCGCCTTGTGGAAGTCACAGGTAGACGCTGATTTCGGATTGTACAAGTCACAGGTAGACGCTGATTTTGGTCTATACAAGAACCAAAGAGACCAGTTCGATGTCTTGAAGGCTCAGATCGATGAATTGAGGTGTCAGGTGGCTGTAGGTTCGGCGATTCGTCCTTACCAAGACAAGTTGCTTCAATGCGAGATCGAGAAGGCGTTCACGGCTAGTGTCAATTACACCGATCGTAGAACCAGCCGTATGATCACGGGAGAATTGGTATTGCCAAATACCCCTACGGTAACAGGCTATCCTAGCTACAATCCGTGCTCATGCCCGGCATCCGCTCCGGCACCTACGGCTTAAGGTAAAGTTAGTGGCTTGTGCTCCCTAGGGGGCGCTTGCCGCTTTCCTTTTTTTAACCACTAACAGTATTATCATGCAGACAAATGTTTTTTTAGGGGGGAGTGACCCTGTATTAGGTAGCAATCCTTATAATCCGAATATAAGCGAGATAGAAGCAAACATTCAGCGTCTCCAGCAAGCGCAGCAACAGATGGAGATCCAGAAGCAACGTATGCTTAACCCTTCTGCGCAACAGGCCCAAAGCCGTAATCCGGTGTGGGACGAGATAGACAAGCTCGTTAGCGAGATGTCGGATAGCGAGTTCGAAATGGTCAATAACAATCCGGAGTATCAACAGTCCTACCAGAAGGTAATGGCTATCCTTAACCGTGAATACATGCGCATCATGCGTCCGTTGGTGGAGGAGAGCAAGGACGGAAAGGCCGCCTTGGAGGAATTGTTGGGAATGGCCAAGAAGATAAAGAAATCGGCCTCAGAGGAGGTTAACAAGAACATGGCGTTGTTCGCTGAGTACACGGCCAAATACGCCGATATGCCATACGCCGACTTCCTTAAATTGAAGAATAGCGGAAAAGGAGGTAAGAAATGACACGTGAGGAAGGTATGCTTATCGAATTGATCGATAAGGTCAAGAGACAAGGGTATGCTATCAATACCTTAAGAGAGGAAGTGGAACAATTAAAGAAAGAGTCATATGGAACTAAAGCAACAAGCTCTAGAGCTAAAAAGCAGGCTAATTAACTCGGTGGAGATATGGGCGGAGGAAAGGGTCGACTCTTTCGTCTCCGGGAACACGGCTTTCAAGCCCCTTGGCAAGTATCTGAAAAGAGGTGTCCACAACATCCTCGTGCAAAAGGACAAGGAGATCACTGAGAAGGTGGAGGGTTTCATGATGTTCGTGGCTGACGAGAACGGCAATTATGATAAGGAAGAGTTATTCGATGACGCTATGAACGTATTCAAGAGCATGAAACCTTACAAGTTTGAGCAAGGATTCTTGAAGGGTACGATAGGGGAGGGATCTATATTGGTGGAACTTCCGGATAATGCTCTTATGAATTTTATCCTAGGCGAAACGAACGCTATCCGTATAACGGAAGCGGATTTTTTGGAGTTGAAATCAATATTTACCGAATAATAATATGAGATATGAGATACAAGGAACAGATAAGGGAGTACCAAGCCAAGGGACTAGGCTCCGAGAAGAAGATGTGGGCCTCCATAGACGTGATGGAGGAGGCTATGGAAAAGTTAAGGGAGAAAGACCCGGAAGCGTATGACGAGACTATGCGTGATTTACATGAGGTTTTTTGTGGGCCTCATTATAATGAGTGCTTTGCTAGGATGGACGTGGCGGCAATGCACCATAAAGGCAAGTCGGGGGAGGATAAGGGTGAGCACTGGAACATCCAGCAAGTAACCGCCGTCGCTAAAGGCATGAGCGTACCGGGCAACGCTAATATTTGGGATGTTTACGTTGCGCTAAATTCAGCGTGGCACGACAAGGAAGTAAAGTTCACGGAATGGTTCGGTCCGGATGCCGAGAAAAAGATCATCGAGGACGCTGTCAATTTCTACTTCATGGATGATGACGCTCCTGAAGGCAAGGTCTGGATTTACATGTGCGCCATGGATGACTAAGACACGATCACATAACAAGAAAAGAAACGATTCTGTAAGACGGGAAATAGACCGCCTTATAGAATCGTTGTCGTTCGAGCCTATAAACTTTCATGAGGTTATGGCTCGGATTAGGCACTTGATGTGCCTGTTATAGTGGATCTATCATTCCACATAGGCAACCATCAAGGAAGTACCTCAATTTCCTAATATCGCCACTCCTCATTGATATTATCCCTGATATTTCCTCTGTTGAGTCATCGTTACACATGGATACCATGATCTTGGGCGTTTTGCTTCCGGGTATTGGGAGACCATTTTTATCAGGAGTATAGACATATGTAGGATAAAACTCAATCCTACTTCCATCATCTAGGGATATAGCCACTGCGTCATGATCTTTTTCCCATTTCTTTATTTCTTCGCAATTCATATCGGCTGTTGCGATATACTCTAATTTCTCAGTTTCCATATTAAGCTATTTTTTTATTTTTAAAAACGTTGATGAAATATACTTGTCCTTCTCCTGTGACATAACATGTGAACTTAGTGAATACGGGTTCTCCCGGATTGGAGATAGTTTTCTCTTCGACCCAGAACAACTTCTTTTTGGCCGCAAGCTGGGTTGGGGTATAATAATTATCATATTTACCCTTTGATTTGCTGAATCTTTGATGCCTTATAAGGTATTTATTTTTCACCATCCACTCATATAGCCGTTGCTGCCCGATCTCGTGGCCATTTTGCGTTATCAATTTGGCGAGATCACGGATAAGTATGTTTGTCTGGCTTGATTTCACGCTGTTTGTAAATATAACTGCCGGTTTCTGATCTTCTATCTCTTTCATTAAATCCTCATTTGCCAATTGAAGTCTCTCTTTCTCTTCTTCCGAGGCTATAACCATCATGGCTAAATCTTTTCTGGAAATTTCTTTTCTTTCGTTTTCAAGCTGCTCCCATCGAATAACCAGTTTAGCTCGTGCCTCGTCATTGAATTTGGTGGCGACATACAGGCATTCGGACCTTGTTAGTTGATACATAGGACGCATTTCTCCTTTTGCGTCCTTGTATTCAACGAGCGCAAAATTGCGTCCGTTGATTTTAATCCATGCAGGTTCCATCCCTCGGATAGACCGCATAACATCTGCGTGTCTCATACTTGTGAGTTCTGCAATCTCCATAGAACTCATCATTTTATTCGCTAATATTAAATTTGCTTCCATGATAATCCAATTTTAAAATTTAAATGCTGAGCGATCTCTTGATCTCTTCCGTGATCCTTTTAGTTATCCGTTCCTGATTCCACTCGTGCCATTCGGTATACAAGCCTTTTCCTACGAGATAAAAGAAACAGGAGTTCTTTAGATCGGTTTCTTGCTGAGAGGTTATCTTGGCCCATTTAAGGCGGTCCTCTAAGATTGATATATCCTTCTTTAGCTCTTGGATCTTTTTGCCCTCCAATGTTATTGATGCGTTTTTAGCGATAGTCGTATGAAAGACTTTCCGGTACACCTCAAAGACAGGGCGTATTTTCCGGGCGATAAAAAATTCCATGCAGGGCACGGATAGTCGATACTCGATCTTTGGCCTTCCTCCTTTGGGGTTTTGCGGATTTTGCCGCAAAACTTGATAGTCAATATCTTGCATGAATGTTTTCTGCAAGACATCTACGGCATCCGATCTCTTGTTGTACACTAAAGGATATACCTCGTCAAGGTTCACGGGGAACTCTTGATCTGATTTTGACAGTTTGAGTACTGCCATGAAGTAGCGTCTGATTTCTACGGTGCTACTTTCTCTTGTAAGAATTGTTTGCTTCATCTGGTGTGACAGTTAGATGAATAAAAAATAGCGACCCCACATAATCCAAAAGTTGTCACACCACACATATCGCAAAGATATATGAACGGATTATGGGAGCCGCTTATGCTTCTCTCATCTTTGCTGGCCTACTCGCTTGCAGCGCCTATGTGTAATGTGACGCCGCAAACTTACGAATTTTCCCGGAAAAGCAAACGATATCTTCTATTCTTTTTATTATGAGCCTCCCTTGAAGGCTCGGTTAATACTATTCCTCAGATCGAGTATAGGCATCCAATGGGTAACACAAATTTTATCACCATTAGTATCATACCATTCATTACATTCTCTGCAATACCAACCCTGTTGTAAGTATTTAAAATAATCAGTACACCAGCAGCCAGTTATTACCAGATCTTCATCATCAGGTAACTTATCTTTTGTGCTTATCCACGGTAATTGCTTTGCCTGCCATTCGGCACCTGCTATAAATCCCTGATAATACGCCGGGAATGCACTACCGCTACTCCTGCTTTCAGCGAAGAAATGAGCCGCTTCTTCTACCGTCTGTCTCTTATCAATATCTCTTTCCATTGTTAATGCTTATTGTTTAAATATCCACATTCCGCAAGCTTACAGAGCATACCATAGGCTACATTTAAGATTGTTACATTCTCGTTGAAATAGAACGATAAATCCTCTAACACCTCAAACTTACCAAATAAATCAATTTTATCATATCTGAAAATCATTTCTGATATGTACCAATTCAATGTATAGTCATCTATCTGTTTTGGCATGAGAGCCAACATATCTTGCAAGGTAAATGTCTTGCCACTCTCATTATACTGTTTAGCATAAAAATTAACACAGACTGGTATAAACTCGATTTCATCATCTTCGCTATAATCACAACTTGGATGGGTGCTTATAAACTTCATGCTTGCACTGCTCACGTCAATACCTAATTTAATAAGGTGTTGCATTTGTTCTACTGATAATACCTGTTCATTCATAATCATTCAGTTCTATAGGATTTACCACTAAATTTCTCATCGCCATCTACCAATATATGATAACTGATATAAGGCTTGTTCTCTTTATCGTTATGCTCTTTGCGCTTAACTCTCGCTTCTTCGATTGTATCACATTTACACATGGTGTATTCGGGATAACCATAGAAGTATCTTACGACTCTATATTCTTTGCTCATATTTATTTATCTGTTAGGAATTTCTTATTCAAGTGACCTCTCTTGATGAGCCACTCTATAGCGTCAATCACATTGTCCATCAAGTTCTCCTTGTTGAAGGAGTTTGCGCAAGTATAAGTCTTGTCGCCTTCCTCATCCTCGATCTTGTCCGATGCGTACATGAGTTCAACGAAATTTCCGGATAGGTAATAAATCATTCCGTCTATATCGTCTTGGTACGATTTTGGCATCATGTCTATTAAAGCCGATAGAGACCAAGCCGGGAATGCCATATCTTGACCCACGTGCCCTTCAATCCTTCTATATTCAAATGCGACCGGACATTCGAACTCGTCAAGATACATGTCCGCCGTCTTCGGGTTCACCCCGGCCTCTAATAGCCGGGATGATTGTTCTTTATTCGTGCAAATCTGATTCATATCATCTAAAACTTGGCATTAATATTACATTTATCCCATTCTCGAACCTAAACAGGTTAGGTTCAGATGAAGGGTTCGAAACAAGAACACAAGAGGTGATATCAATAAGCTTCATGAGATTTATCATTTTAAGCACACGCCCGGATTTAAAAGGATTCCCGTGTATGTCAATGTCATATTGGGGATCTTTTATCATTTCCTCAGTCTCGCCTAAATGACCATTTCCACGACATACGGGGCATTCCTCCTCTTCTGTATAGATTATATCATCAAAACAAAACTCATAATCAACCATCCCGGTACCTGCGCAAGCATCGCACTTATACGTTTCATTTATCATCGGAACGTCATCGTACAATTCCTTCAACCAAGACAATTCTATGATCTCATGGCATTCTTTCCTTATATTCAACACAGATGATACATCTGGCTTGTCTTGATACGGATACCTAAGACCTATCAAGGATATAGGTATTGTTATAAGCGTGATAGCGTCAGTGGCACATACCATGTCCCCTTGCTTGAACGCTTGGTTTAATGCTGGTCTATACTTGTCGTTACCGACAAATAAATTGAGGATTTTTGTTTCATTTTTCATATTTACCCCTCCTGAATAATTGTGCATTCTATCTCTTCGTCCCATGTTACATCCACCGGATCGTACTCATACTCTCCATCGGACGTGCGGATCATTACCTCCGCTTCCGGGTCTTGCTCTTGTAATAGAGCGATTAGTTCTTTATTTCTCATGCTAATTTTCTCCTGTTGATTTAAGGGGGTATCCCTTGGACGGAATACCCCGGGTAAGTATTAGTTCTGCTCTGCGAGTTTCTTGAACTCCCCTAGCAACATATAGATCGTGGCGATATCGTCCTTGAAACGATCCACCGTTTCCTCGTTGATGCACCATGAGTAATTGAATACAAGGTCTGTCAATTGTTCGCACATTTCCGATGGATTGATAACCTTGTTAATGAACTCGTTGAAGGACGTGAAATCGTATTCTTTAGCCTGCATAGTTCAACTCCTCCATCTTTGAAAATCCCAATACTAGCATAAGAGAATCGAATTTGTCCACATACCACTCCGGTTGAGTTTCCTTCGGGTTGTTCTTGTTTATCTGATTCTCTCCGTATTCGAGTCCTTTCTTGGATATGGAGTTGAAATATTTGATCTTGCCTTTAGATGATTTACGTGATATACGTTCGATATATCCTAGCTCGATAGCCCTTTTGTAGAATTGATTCCGTGATACCTTGTAACCTTTCTCGTTGAGTAGATCGGTAGCCGATTTCATCACTCCCTTTGACGGTACGTAATCGGGCAATGGCAATCCAAGCGGAGTTGCTACCTTTTCCAGCAATGACAGCTTGGAAACGTCATTGAGGTTCAGCATCTCGCTTACGCCTTTCACCCATTCGATTCCGGCACGGACTTTTGTCGGGGTGACGGACGATGGTCTGGATTGGTTAATTGATTTGCTTTCTTCCAGTCTTTCCTCGCAAGCTATGAAGTAACGGCGGGCTTGCTTCCCTTTCTCGCTTCTTTGGATCATTGATACTTCTTTCGCCATGCTTAATGTCATTGCGTAATCTTGAAGTTCTTGATTCGCAAGGGTGTTAAATACTTTACACCCTACATAGTCCTTGTTTTCGTCGAAGCCGTACTGTAGTTGCCGATCAAACCAAGACTGGAATCTTTCTGTACAACCTAAAAAGTCGTACAAAGCTCTTGCGCTAACGGCTCTTTTACCGTTGCTTTCTGTGATGGGGATTAACGCCCCTACGTTTGTTGTAATTTCTGCCATATCGATAGTCATTTTTTGGCATTATAGGCAAAGAAAAACGGCTTGCCTTTCCCGTTGACTATCACCTCAAGAGGCTGGTGTCCCATTACAGTTCACCACGGGGGTACAAGCCGTATATCTTAGATACAGCGATCTTACAAGCATAAAAAATGCCCGCTAAATATGGCAGGCTTCCGTCTGCCTCTTGAGTATGATAGTCGCTGCAAATGTACCACTTCTTTCCAAAACGCCAAATAAAATCCTTGAAAAATTATCCCGCTTTCTCAAAAGCCTTATTGAACACCCTCGGATCAAGTATCGCATTCGTTATCGCCGTGAACGCCTTCACTATCCCGGGCTGCTCATTTAAGTTTATTCTCACGTCCTTCCCGGTGACCTCGCTTGATAACCGGTCACTTAGGAACTCTACCCTGCCCAAATCTAGATAGGATAGGGGATTGTAGGCCAACGGGACGATTTTCCGCATCCTTTCGCCGAAATCGTATATCGTGATCCTAGACATCTGCGCAATCATGTTTATCGTGGATGACAAGGAGGCGATCCGGTTCGTTTCGCCCGATACCCCGTGATCCAGCAATATCTGGCTGATCGTGTAGTAATACCGGTCTATGTGAGGCTGCACGTCCTCCTCCATGCTTTGCGTTATCTCGGCTAACGCCTCCTTGTTGGCCTTGGCTATCCGGAAGATGTTCGTGTTATAAGCGTTAATCTCCCTCTCGATAGCGTTGGCCGTCCGTTTGGCGTTATGCCTGTAGTGCTCGCTATTCCTAATGACCTCCATGAGCGATACCGTGTAGTTATACACTTGGTCGTTCAAGAAAAGCACCATGTAGGTTAGCGAGGTGACAAGGCCGTTCGTGTCCTTGTCGATCTCTTCCCAATCGTTGTATTGTCTCATTCCTCCATCCTCCGGATCATATAATCAACAACGTCCTTTACGGTAAGGCATCGTCCGGGATCATCATCAGGGATCGATATGCCAAACTCTTTCTCCAGCTCCATCAATATCTCTACCTCGTCAAGACTGTCCATCCATAGATCATCCTCCAGCTTGGATTCCATCGTAAGTGGCGTATCTTTGTGAAAAAGTTTACTCTTTATGATCTCAAATACTTTGTTCTTTATAGTTTCTTTTTCCATTTTCATGATCGTTTTATTTATTATTGAAACATTGATGTCTGTATTATCTTTTTACCACTAGGTAATATGATTTCACCTAGGCATTCTTCCTTAAACCTTTTATCTTGGGCATTGAAATATTCCTTGTCTATCTCGGTTGCGTAAAAATCAAAACCCATTTTATAGGCGGCTATACGGCAGCTTCCGCTCCCCAAATGAGAGTCATAAATTTTGTCACCGGGCTTGGCGTAATTTTTCAAAATCCATAAATACAATGAGAGCGGTTTTTGGTGTGGATGTATCTTTCTCTTTCCGGTCTCATGCCCCATCCTATATCCATCCCACGGAATGGAGACAAGATTGCATGGGATTTTTTTTGACACGTAGGCTATCTCACATTTCGAGTATTTAAACACATCGTTATTGTTGCTCATCTTGTCCCAAACAATCAAATAGTTGGTATTTCCTAGATATTGGGTGTAATAATTATATCCCCATATGATCTGATCCTTGCTAATTCTTTTTAACTCATCGAAGTATGACGCATCCTTGATAGGGCTATTCTTATAGGATGTATCCTTGAATTTATACCCATTATTCCTTTTCTTCCAGTCCTCTCCTATACCATACGGTGGATCAACGATAGCTAGATCAAAGAATTTATCAGGAATGTTTCTCATATAGTCCATACAATCCTCGTTGTAAACATTGCTTATAGCCATAATATTTGATTTTTATTTGCTCTCATCATAGATGAATGATTTAATTATTTGGTAATAAGTTCTCCATGTATGCCCAACGGGTGTAATGATTCTTTTCAGAAAGCTCTTCCCATGGCTTGCTTTTACTTAAATAGACTAGATCATAAGCACTATCAATATCCTCCACAAGAAGAAGCTTCCCCTTGTCAGGCTTTATATTGCATGAATGCCAAACACTGTTGATACGCCAGTTAGCTCCATTCTTAAACGCTTCGTTCATAGCAATTACAGTCGGCCCATTATATCCTAATGCTTTCCCTTGGTATATTGCCGCTGCTTTTTCGATATCTTCTTCCTTCATGTGTTATTTATTTTGAGTTTTTTTTATTACGATCGCTCGTGTTTCTATAGATGCGCCACTTTCTTTAAATTCTCCATCATTGATTACATATACATTTGCATTCAAATCTTTCAGCCATTGACGGAAATCGATACAAACGGTTTCGCTTGCAAATTCCCAATGGGTGCTTGTTATGGCTGCAAGCGTGCCGCCATTCTCAAGCAAATCAAACATCATGCGTACATGCTTAATGTCTTGGTTTCCACTGAACGGAGGGTTCGCTATAATCTTTGTGTACTTCTTGTTATCGCCTTTCGTGAAATCATCACCAATAATATTGGTATTTTCCATACTGGATAGAAATTGCTTGTTCTCTGGCATCAGCTCATAACAATCTACCATGACAGATGGGCACGATCGATGTATGGATTTTACCAGAGCGCCACGTCCTGCGCTTGGCTCCAATACGGTGTCCGTCTCTTCAATACCTCCAGCGATCATGACCAGCCAGTCGGCGACATCTTCTGGGGTCTCAAAGAATTGATAGTCCTGTTTGAGATTACATCGCTTACCCTCATGAAGGACTGAGAATACACGAGTCGCGTCAAACGGGAAAGTAAATCCTTGCACTTTCCCGCCGGCCCATGTCCCCCCAGCCTCTTCTATCCATTTCTTTGCCTCCAAATAGGATTTCTTGTTGAATTGGACGGAAGGAAGCTTCAGTACGTTGTCTTCGAGCGTACAGTGTCTTAGTATTTCCTCTACGTTCCATTTGCTTCCATTGTCGGCTTTCTTCGCTTTCCGGTCGGCAAGTTCTTCGCAACCCAATAACCTATTTAGTGACGTCTGTACTTTTACCGATATGTCAGCCATGCGCGACATCCATTGAAGGATGGCTGTCATAAATTCCAAATCAACGTGCCCGGTTTCGTCATATATAGTTTCCTTGTCTATGAGTTCAGGCAAATTGTCCAAGAACATGAAACTACCATGTAACGCTTCTATTAAATTCTTTTTTCTGTTCCTCATAACTCTTTTGTAAATAAATTCGTGTAGTATCTATATTCTCATGTCCCATTAGATCAGCAAGCTGGATAACGTCTTTGTTCTTTTCCAGAAACATTTTCGCGAAGAAATGCCGAAAGGCATGTGCGTGCATCTTTTTCTTATCGATTCCGCATTTCTTTCCCCATGCTTTCAGTTTTTGGTCAAAACCTCTTGTCGAGATACGACCATATTTCCCAATGGCGATGTATCCGTTTTTCCCGGTATCTTTTACATACGCTTTCACTTCTTCTCGCAATTGTTTGCTAAAAAAGAACCGCCTGTATTTATTCCCTTTCCCTTTGAGAGTGACCTCCCCATTAAGTATATCCTCCCATTTAAATTGGAGGAACTCGGATATACGAGCACCTGTAGACGCTAGTATCCTGATGAAATAGTAACCATCCTTGTTCGGTTGCGCTTTCAAGTATTCCAAGAGTCTTTCGTATTCCCCTTTGGTAGGGATGTTATCAGTTTCCAATTTGCGGCTGAATTTAGGCCTCTTCAACTCAATTGGTTTCCTTACGAATTTCGCGAACCTCTCAAGGGCGGTGATGCGCAACCTTATGGTTTGTGGAGTAAGACCTTCCTCCTCAAGCAAGCGGACGAACCGCTTATAGTTGTCAACTGATACCTCATTTGCATATTCGAAATACTTCCTGACAGCAAACACGTACGTGTCTAGAGTATGCGAAGAATAATCTTCCTCTTGTGTGAGATAGTATATGAAATCGTTTATTAGCTTTTTATTCCTCTCACTTATCTTACTCAGCTTTTCCAGCGGTTTGACTGTTTCTATTCTCTTTTTTCTTGAGGTGTTTTTCCCTATAGTCCACAAGAAGTCGCACAGAGCCTCCTTAGTTAATGGATCGTCAATCACAAGAATTGCGTTTTTTCTCATATACTGCTTATACCCAGTCATGCTCACAGGATATTCACTGTCAAGGAATCTTTTTACTATCTTTATATATCTCCCTATGTAATCATAGCTCTTGTTTGTAGAAGGAGAGTACAAGTAATCTATATACGATTTAAATGCCTGTTGTTTATCCATTATTATATTTTTATCTATGCTCATCATAGATGAATGCAGTTTTCAACTATGATGAATGATTAAACCTTATTTGTTTTAGCGAATACCACCGACTCGTTATCCGGCCTCATATGGGCCATGCAAGCAGATGAGTACTCGCAGAATCTCGCTCCCTCGTCCCGGAAGACGCATCCCCTGCACGGGATCTTGTTCTGGCCGTTATAGTACGGCCTGTACTTTTCCACGATAATTTTCATGTCTCCTACCAACACGATCAAACCGGTAGGGGTGTTTCTCAATCTCTCTGTTATTTCCATGTTATCTTCTTCTGCTTTCTCCGTTTAGGATTATCACGTTAAAACTCTTGAACCTGTCCACCAGTCTAGTTCCGAACCGATTCTTGAAATCCGTGACGGACAGGTTGGAAGTGATATGATACTTCTTCTGATGGGACTGGTATATCTCGTACCTCGCGTATAGGAACTCGTCTATTACGCTGTTAAGGCTGGTGCCGTAGCTTTTCTGGTTCTCCGTCTCAAGACCGATATCGTTAAGGCAGATATCGAACGGGTTCCCTTCCATGCTCCCTTTCCCGGCCTCCTCGTTGTACGTGAACCTGTCTATGTGACCATGGATCTTGTAATAGTTCATCATCTGGGTCACGGATAGGTTCACGAAGCGTTTGGGGTTATCCGTCAATTTCAGGTAATCGGCGAATATCTGCATCATGAGCGTTTTGCCCGTTCCCGGATCTCCCACGATAAGGAGGTTCTTGTGCAGCTTATAGTTCTCCTCCGGGAATACGGACTCGGCCAACGGGCAATCGTTGAAATAATACAACAGGAATCTCAAAACCTTGTCATTCCCCCTGTCTGTCTCGAATTGCCGCCTCTCGATCCCTAGGTAATTACAACCTAGCGCCTTTATCATCCGGGCGTGGCTGATATACTCCGTATCGTCCGAGAGATCGTACCTAGAAACGTTCTGTATAGTCCTTGCGTGCTTCTTCACTAGGTTGAACACCTGTTTTTGCTGGAGCCTCTCTTTTTCCGTAGGCCCCCGCATGGCTTGTATAGCCTCCGAAAGTTTCTTTTCTTGTTCCTCCATTATGTCTTTGATTATAAGCCCTTAGTCCTGTTCCTTGCCACCAATAGGTGAATCGTCTCTTAACGTCATCTATCGTTTTTAGCGTATCGCCCTCCCCGGTGGATACCATCCAAGCGAGGAAGTTATCCAGCTCGCCGGGAATGAGGTCATTGAAAGCGACGCTCAATCCCGATATCTGGCAAGCGTATCTGCGCCATTCCTCGTCCCCCAATAACTCATTCTTGAAATTCTCGAAAAGCGTCTCACGCGTATTAAGACTCTCTCTCAAGGTATTTTCTTTATTATTATTTGGGCTGACACTGGGTTTTAAAATTTGTGAAAATCCACCGTTTTCGCCAGTGTGGGTTTCTTGGTGGGTTTTTAGTCGGGTTAATAACGCTTGTAATTCGCTTATATCGATATCGTTAAGTGGGTTTCTTGGTGGGTTTGACTGTGGGTTTTCTATGTAATTATATCTGTCGAAATTAAGCAATGTAATTACATTCATACCCTGTGTGCATTCCGTTTGTATCATTCCCATCTTCTTGAATCTTGCAAGCGTAGCCTTGACCCAAGTCTCAGACCTTCCCCATTTCTTGGCTAGGAATCTGTTGGATGCAGGATATTGTCCGCGTCCCCAAGTAATCTCACGACCTCCGATGCGAGACGTTGTCTCAGAAGCCTCAAATCGTGCGGACTGTATTAAGTCCAACCACGCTTCGCTTTCATTGTAAGCACGGGCGGCCTGCCATATATCATTCGTGAAAAACTTTCGAGAGAGCATTATGTATCCTTTATCCATATCATTCTTTTTCTATGTCTCTTTCTTTTTTTATCTTATAAGAAACTGCTGTTAACTCAGATATTGTTTCAATAAAAGATAGCACGTCAGAATAAGGCACTCCTTTTGATATAATATTTAATGCCTTGTTGTTCGTTAATGCCTTTAGTTCATGTACGTACGAGTGGCAATCTTCACACAAGGTTATTAGATGTTTATCTTCATATTCCCAAATTTTGTGATTTGATAGGTATTCTATATGATGCACATGAAGTGTCTTTTGTGAATTCCCGCAAAGCTTACATGTAAACTCATCTTTTTGAAAGATCTCTAGCCTTCTTTTTTGCCATCTAGGATCTTTGATTTGTTCTTTGTAATCCATTTTATCTTGGTTTATAATTAGACAATACAATATACTCCCCGGCCTAGACCGGGGCTTTTAAAATCTTAATACGTGAGTAGGGTAGGGCTATTTGATAGTCCTCTTGATCTCGTCCATCAACCTCTCTGTTATCCTCTTGTCGTGCCACTCGTGCCATTCGGTGAATAGCCCCTTGGCGGCGATGAAGAAGAAGCACGAGTTCTTTAGCTCCGTCTCTTGCGAGGACGTGATGCGAGACCATCTGAGCTGTTCTTTCACGTGCTCCAATTCCTTGGAAAGCTGGTCGTTCTCCTTGGATAGGCGGTTGATCTTGATAGTTTGTTGACGTGCTGTTGGAGTGCTCATAACGCACCTCCTTCCATCCCGGCTAAAATGAATGCGGACATCAATAAGATTAGTACCTTGACATAGCCGATAACGTCGTTCTTGTTATCGCACTCGAGCAAGCCGAATGACATGAAGGTTAATAGCTTGGCGATGGATCGCCATGATAGGAAGCTCGTTTCGTGAGCGGACGTGGTTGTGCAATTACTGTTGTTCGTTACACTCGCAGATTTCATAGGACTTGGCATGTTAATGAAATTTGAGTATATAAAAAAGGCTATCGCCCCACGAACCGCCAAGTCCAAGTTAAAACACAAGTGTCGTAACCCATGTGGATTGATAGCCTTTATATCTTTGTAGATATAACACGCCATGTCTAGCCATAAAAATAGCTACGACAAACTTGTTTTCTAATACTTGAACTGGCGGGTTCACTGCAAAGATACAACTCAAATTCAAAATGCCAAACAAAAAACTAATATTTATCTTTCTTATTTACGCTTCTATATGCGTAATAAATGGCAGACAAAAAATTTAGTATTACTATTATAAGCAATGCGGTTTGTAAAAATTTCGGCATACCGGACATACGGCTTACCATGAAGGCTATAAACGATAGCCAAAATGAAATCTCCTCAAATTGATATGTTTTCATATTGAAGTTTTTTTAGAACCACGGGATATATCCCGGTGGCGTGTTGTCCTTGTCCTTGAATCTTTTTAGATGCTCTTCCACGTTCAATCCCTCCCTTACGAGGATGATCGTGTTCTTGTCAACCCTTACGGGTATCCTCTTGAATTGAGGCTCCGGAAGTATATCCCCGTTTGCCTTAGTGTTCGCTTTGATAGTTCTCATATAAGTTATCGTTGTTTGTAGTTGTCACAATACCGTAGGGAGTTAGCTACCCTCCCGGTGTTCAATATCTCGCACCATACGGCCAGCCCCTTGTGAGGATGTCCGTTGGCGCAATCGCCACATTTCACCTTTTCTTGCTCGTCTTTCTTCTTCGCCATATCACCAAGTCTTTATTTTTATTGGTAGATCGGCGTACCACCAAGCCAGAATCGTAGCGTCACGTTGGTCTTGGTTCGTTCTCTTAGGCAAGGGACCGACTATGTAGGAGAGTTCCTCATGGGTTATCTTGCCCTCGTCCCCTTTCCAATGCTTGGTCAAAGGCTTTACCTCTTCGCAGGGAATACCTATGTGCTCGCACATCTGGAGAAGCAATATCCCGGTTTGCTGGTTACGACCTACATACTTGGCTATCCTCTCGCCGGATTTACCCCTAGCCTTATGGAAGTTGCTTTTTTCGTTAAGCCATCCGGCCTCGACAATGACCACTATGTCTACCCCCTTGTACCTCTCTCTCGCCTCCTTGATAAAATCAACTAAGACAGGGAAGGGGAGGCTCTTTAGAATTAGCTGTCTCGTTGAAGGAGACAGTACGCATACGCCGGATTTATCTATGTCCGGGTCAACGGCTATCACTAATTCGTATCTTTTCTTTCCCATGGATTCCTCCTTTCTTTATCGTTTATTAGTAAGAATATGGCCAAGATCACTGCTATAAGTCCGAGTATTGCGGTGATAAGGTACATGGCCATTGTCAAGTGATCTAAATTCTGTATTGTTTCCATAATTAGATGTTTGTTATTCGTGGACGGTGCCGGGATCGAACCGGCCTCTTTACGTCATGCGCACTCCGTAACGTTTCATCCCGGAATACTTACCGCCCGAAATCCCCGCATATCCTCACGGGCGGCGGGGATAATCATTAACTAACCTAAATCAAATACTATGGAAAACTCACTCTAATATTAATTAGCTTCTTGATTTAACGCCTCATTGTATAAAGGCATGATTAATCCGATACTGCTTACGTCTTCTACCATGCTGTCAAAAATGATGGCATCGTTAACGCCCTTGAAAGTAGCCGTGCATTGATCGCATTCATATAAAGCTTTCCTCATTATGTCGAATAAGCCCATGTTAAAGGATATTTGAGGAAGCGGAACGCTGGGTTTTGCCAGATGATTTTGTATCACTTTCTCTGCGTCTGGATATTTTAAGTTCTCATCCGCGAAATAGAAGAACGCCTTGTCATTCTTCTTATGGCACTCTATTCCGTCATCAGAGATAAGGATGTCATCATATTTCAACATGTCCTTAAAAAATAGACTATGCAGCAATTTGCCGTCTAACGCCTGTATCATGGCTTCGTCAAGGTTTGAGCATTCGGATATCCTGTTTTTAACGATAATATGTCCGTCACTGGCGTAGGCCCAATCTCCCTTGAAATACACGCATTCCATAGCGGGACGGTTATCGTCCTTTGCGCAAGCCAAAAACATTTGTACGTTCTTGTCAAAGTTGTAAGAACCTTCTTTTCTCTTTCCCATATCATTAATATTTAATATTATATTTTCTTCTTTCGTATTGTGGGATATACCCCTTACAAGGGGTGTTCCCCACAAATAAGACCGATTTCGGCCTTACAGTTTCCCCATCTTTTTTAGACGGGTCTGTCCAATGCCTCTGCCGTTGATGGCAAAGGCAATGTCTTTTAGAACATGCCTCATTGAGGCATAATATCAGTTCTTTCATTATTCTTGTATTGTGGGTCTGGAATCTCAATACCTATATAATTAAGCGACCATTCCCTGATTACCTGTAAATATGTGGCGAAAGTCTTCCTGTCCATTTCCTTGGTGGAGTCAGGGATGTCTATGATCTCTCCGGAATGGTAATTCACGTATCTATCAGAAAACATCCTCTTGCAAAACTCGTGGACTTCTTGGGTAGTCGTATAAGCGTAGCCTATATCCTTGAGTCCCTCGAGCAGGAGAGGGTAGACCACTCCCCACAGATACCTGTTTTGCTCGCCGGACCTTAGAGCTCCGACGGGATATATCGTCACTTGGTAAGTACCGGGTGGATATCCGGCCAGCTCACAAAGGAACTCCGTCAAATCCGTGTCCGTCCCAGTCTTCTCTATCTTGACCATGGCCGTGTAAGGTTTATGTCCAAGCCCGGTGTCGCCACGAAAGTCGGTCGTTGGGTAGCCTCGCTTACTTTTTCCTTGAATAAGACCTCGTCACTATTGTCATCGGACAAATGGAGCAGGATTATGTTGTCAACCCCCGAGAGGTCGTTAGCCTCCAAGGTTGTCACGCATGTTCCTAGCTCCATATGGGATAGCAATGTCCGGTCTCGTCTGGACTTGTTTATCCTCCCTTCCGCTACGTTCCTGTCTAGGATAGACCTGTCGTAATTGCACTCGATCATGACGTGCCTGAGATTCGGGAACCGATAATAGAGCATGTACGTGTCCGTGGCGAACAGGATAGGCCCCGTATCCGGATGGTCTATGAGAAAACCCAGAGGCTCATTGGCATCATGGGCTATCTTGAAAGGGACTATGGAGAAGGCCCCGGCCATTACGGTAACGCCTTCCTCGATCATCAATGGCAGGCGCTTGCTCGTAAAAGATAACGAGCTTATCGTGCCGGAGGACGCTAAACAATCTACCCCGTAATCAAGGAACTCGTTCATCCTTCCGGCGTGATCGCCGTGCTCATGCGATATCACGCATCCAACGACCTTCTCCAGATCGAAGAACGGGAGGCCGTTGATGTTCTTGAAAGGTACGCCGCATTCCAGTATCAGAATCTCCCTCTCATCATATAATAGGTAGCAGTTCCCCGAGGAGGAACTGCCCGCTACGTATAGTCTCATCTTCTCATCCAGTTAGGCTTGCCTTGAGAGGCGTTATTAAATGATTGTGCCTTGGGTGGCTCGGGGTTACCGGGATTTGGTCTGGGATCTTGACTCGCCGTAGTCGGATCGCTTTTTTTTGCCCTAAATTCCTCCTTGTTCGCCGAGTTGTTCAAATCCTCCTTTAATTTCTCGTCATTCGTGACATCCGCATAAGGGATGTCAACCACGCTCACGTCCGGGTCCGCATCTCCCAGATCGCATCCGGTGATATACTCATATAGGGTTTTCTTGGCTTTCCTCTCGGCCTTTCCCCGTAATTGGTCGTGCGAGCTGTAGCTGTCCTTCTTGACCGTGGCCGTGATGGAGAACGAGTTTTTATCCCCGTTATGCTCATAGGATATCTTGCACGGGATCTCGGCGAAACCGGGTGTCTGCCCCTTGTCGTAGGACGTGTCTATGAAATATTTGACCCCGAGTTTCCTCAATAGCGCCGTATAACCCTCTTTTGTCGGATACATTCGATCCGCGATGATGTTCATCTGATTCCCGGTTGGCAACAACCCTATGGATATCCCGTCTATGATAGCGTCTCTTACGACATCCCGGGAATATAAAGGTTTTACCTCTCCCCGGGAGTTAGGTTTACCTGTACGATCTGTCAAGAAACCCACCTTGGTGTTCATCAAAGGCATGAATACCTTGTCCATCACCTCGTCCGTCATGGCCTCCCGTAGTAGGCCGATCACGTTCACCGCCGTGAAGGCCGCCGTAAAATTGTTCACTAACTGAAGCGTGGACGCTTCCTTGCAAGCCATTTCGAATTTTGACTTGGCATAGTCTAATACTGCTAATTCTTCCATGATTATTGATTTTTAATCGTTAATTCTTGATGCTCCGGTGATACAATTAATGATACGACTTGCGTATCCGCATCTATAAGTTCCGTGACGGACTCCCGGTTATCTAGGAATACCGGGGCGTAAACGTCGTAGATACGAGAGAATGCCAAGGCTATGTCCAATCCCGCGTTTACCTTGGTGGCGGTGTTCTGCACGCCGAAGGGAACGCCATTTATATAGCACTCGCAACATTCCTTCTCGCCGCCGTTTATTTGCGGCTCGTACATCTTCCACTTGACCATGCGGAATAAGGAGTTGATCCTTTCCTCCATCATGTCCATCTTCTTATGTATGAACCTGTCCGCTATCATTTCCGTTTTCTCGTACCGGGCCAAGGATACGGCCAGATCCTTTTGCCTCGTCTCCAGCTCATCCACACGGGCCTTGGCCTTATCGGAGTGTATCTTTCCGGAAAGCTTACCCTTTATTTCCTCTATCTCTTTCCTGATCTTGGATATCTGGTCTTTCACGGGAGACAGGTCATTGGATGTCACCACCGATCCGGATAATAGGTCTATATCCTCTTTTTTCTGGTCTATATCCTTGATGACATCCTTACGCTCCTCGTCTTCCGTATAGGCTGATACGAAGTGCTTGAGAACTCTCTTGTCAAGAATATCAAGATTGGAGGATAGTTCCGTGCGTCTGGCATTAAGGGCGTCTATCTTGTTCTCGTACTCCGATATCATTTGGTCATATGACCTTAGAAGGGCATCGTTTTCCTCTCCCTTCTTGTTTATATCCTCCAAAAGGTGGGCCTTGCGGTCATGAAGGAATTTCTCCGTGAACTCCTGTCCGCATGTCGGGCATATGCGATCATCGCCTTCCACCTTACCGGAAAGGACCGCCTCGTATTGCGCCCCCAATTTGCTCAATATGTCGGATACCCTTTCCTTGGCCTTGGCATTGTCCGTTATACCCTTTTCCAGTCGATTGATCTCGTCCTCTATGCCGGCGATCTCTCTCCTCGTCCTCTCTTTTTCGGATTCGAGATCGTTGGACTCCTTTTGATAGGAGGCCTTATATCGGTTCTCGATATCCATCTTTCTTCTTTCCAAGGAAGCGATCTCATTATATAGGGCTTGTATCTTGGAGTTGACATCCTTGTTCTCCTCTTGCACCCGTAGGTTCTCGTCCGCTATCCTCCTCTCCAGTTCCTCGATCATGGTTTCCCGATCCTTGATCATGCCTTCCAAGGCGGTCCAGTCCTTATCGATAATGCCTTGTCTGGCCTCGTCTATCCGGGCGGGGATCTCGTCCAGCTCTTTCTTGATCGGCTTCTTCTTGGCGGCGATCTCTTTCCTGTACTCATCCATCGTCTTGCCGGTGCAATAGGATAGGAGCCTCTTGAAATCCTCGTTGTCCCCGATAATCTCTTCCTCGCTCGGCTCCCCGGCCGCTTGGATAAGAAGGTTCCTCTTGTCTTGCCATTTCAAGGTGTTGAAATAGGAGGAGGAAGTGATAAGCTTGAACCTGTCCTCGTCTAGGATGGAGTTTATCTTGGTCTTGAAGTTCGTGGCGTTACATGCCACTCCGTTGATAGAATACTCGGTGACGTTGCCGGAGAACTCGGCCTCTTCCGATCCTTTTTTCTTTGTCCACTTCTCCGAGTAGATACGCTCGAGCGTTAATTCTTGCCCGTCAAGATCGAACATTCCTCGCACGGATACCTTTGAGTTTCTCATGTCTTGATCCCGGGGCTTGATCTCGTAGTCTTGCCGTCCTTGCGTGTCTTTGCCGAATAAAAGCCAAAGGAAAGCGTCGTTAACCCTAGTCTTACCAATTCCGTTCATTCCCAATATAAGCGTGTTTGCCGAGAACGAAATGCTGATTGTTAATCCCCTGAAATTGACAAGGGATAATTCCTTGATTGTAAGTCTCATGAATCCTGTTTTTATTAGTTATGTGTTTTGTTGGCCTCCGGGAGTCGAACCCGGCCATCCCCATGTTAGGGGCGCTCTACCGATAAGCTAAGGCCTTGAATTTATTCGATCTCGATAATCTCGAATTTTCCTTTCTTTATATATATCTTATGATTGTAGTAATCTTTGACTATTCCATGATCGGAAACTGTATTTATGTTCCCAGTGCAATCCTCAACATATGAGTTATCGTAAGCCTTGACCGTGGCAGAGTCGTAAGCCTCGACCGTGGCAGAGCCGTAAGCCTCGACCGTGGCAGAGCCGTAAGCCTTGACCGTGGCAAAGTCGCAAGCCTCGACCGTGGCAGAGTCGTAAGCCTCGACCGTGGCAGAGCCGTAAGCCTTGACCGTGGCAGAGCCGCAAGCAAATGCTCTAGTATTAGATGCGTGTTCTTTTCTGGTATAAATGCCAGCTTCGCTTAACTCCTCTTCAGAGAAGTTATCTTCTAGGTAATTTGCGTCAATCATTTTAGATGTTCTAAAAACCCAAAACCAATTGCTTGTTATAGCCTCTAACAAGTCCTTTTTGCTTTTGGCGTTTAATCCCATCCTGTATCCATCTTGGCAAGCGTGATGTTTTTTAGCCCATTCAAGCAGATCTTCTTTTAATTCTTCGAATGTCTTCATTTTTTATCGTTTATTAGTTTAATGATATCTTTTCTTATCTCTATCAATTCTTCCTTGCTAAGTACCCTTAGCTCGTCTAGGATATCGTCCTTCTTGGATCGGTTAGGTCTTGAAGGGGCTTGCACCACGTATATCACCCCGAAATCATTTTTCTGACTCATAAGTCATTATAACTATTTGGTGTACCACAATAAAGATTGATATGATCGCTAGGATCAAGAGGTGAATATTGAGAGGTTTTTCGTACCACTCAAATATTGACACTATTGATATCAGCCCTAATATGGTAGCTGCGATCATCCTTAGCGAGAAGATGATAATGCTCTTTATGGCCCGGAATATCTTCCAGAGCCATGCTTGGTTTTTCTTTATCATATGTTGTTGATTTAAATTTCTTGATGTGAAAAGGCCTCATATCCTCACGGACGGAGACCTGCTTTGTAAATTGTGACTGATTTTCTGATTGAATAAGCACCCCTAGGGGTGAAACGTGCTCCCTGCCGGGCTTGAACCGGCGACCTTCCGCTTATGAGGCGGCTTCTCTTACCTACTGAGATAAGGGAGCGTTTGCCCGTCTTTCCGGGCCGCCAACATTATGAACCGCCATGTCATCACCGTCACATTCCACATGATTTCGTGGAACCTCCACCTCGATAAATACTCTTTGGACTCATTTCGGATTTACCATACCATTTTTATCTACTACTCTATCGGCTTTCCCATCTTCGGACAGGCCCGACATCCGTCCTCAATTCGGATAGAGTGGTGCGTTCATTGATACAAGATTGTGGATGGGAGGGGATTCCAACCCCTATGCGTCTATTACGCTGGCTCAATGTCTACCCATCCGTTTGCCGGGGAATCCCACCCCGGCACAGTTTAAGTAATAACGAATATTCTTTCCTGCCTCACGGCGGTATTGTAAGGTCTTGGTAGCTTTATTACACATAAACATGTCAAACAGTGCAAATGGTTTCGTCCCGCCTCCGGTCTCGCTCCGGAACCTGCGAGTCCTTGGCTCTCTTGGCGGGAATAGTTGTGGTCTTGGCTAATTTGCCTATCTTTAGGCCGCTAAACGAAAAAATAAATTATATGAATGCTTCTGATGTTATCAAGAAGATCCCTTATTTAAGGGAATCTTGTCCGAATTGCGGGTTGTCCAAGCCTTGGGCAGTAATATATGCCGATAAATATCAATTACTGTCAAGCACAAGACCGGGAAAAGGATCTATGCCACTAACTATGGTCGTTTGCCAAAGATGTGGGTTCTCTCAGTTTTTCTCATCTGAGGATGTAGATACCAAAGGGTAGTCGCCGGGATCAATTATGGGGATATCATCTGTATCCATAAATTTGGTGCGATGATCATCCCCTTTATTTGCTACCCAATCAAAAATATCCTTAGCTAACTTCACTAATTCCCTCTCATTGGAGCAGCATCTTGATGCTTGTTCTACACACCATATCTTTAATTCTCTCTCTTTCATGTTTTTTATATTTTAATGTTCGCACCCCCACAACCTCCAACGGTTTCGAACCCGAATCATAGACGGGTGGGGGATTGTATCGTACATCCTCCATGATGGTTAACCAATGCCGCCGCCGGCATAACACCAAAAGGAGACACGGAAGATGTTATAGTAAGCTATATCCCATCGTGGGTCACGGCGCATATATCGCTATCACGTTACCTTGATATAGCCGGGAACCTCACGACGTTGAAGGCGTCGCTGCGTTCCGGGTCACAATACGTCAAAGATCTTAATGGTCACCGGAGTGGGATTCGAACCCACGGGGTATTTCTACTCCTCTTTAGGAGAGAGGGACGCTTCCAGCTACGTGCTACCCGGCGTTCTCCACCTATTTCAAGGTGGCGTACTTGATGCAATCCCAAGCGTTACAAAACCATTTTCCGTTCTGAGATTTTGTTGGTTTTTCGCATCTGATAAGTCCCTTCCCTACCAAATCGTAGAGCCTTCCACGTCCTCCTACTATGGAGGCTGCCGTCCTTTGCCCAAAGGTCTTATCGTTAAGGACTATTTTTAATGCTTCCTCGTTTATCATTACTTTTCCCGTTTTACCTTTATACCTTTTTCTAAGCCTTTTGTCGAAGTCACGAATGTGTATCCTTCTTTATTTAGTCTACATACAATAGACTTGACACTCAATATATTATTATCGATTTTTACTGTGTCTCCAATACCGAGATCTCTCAGTATTGATGTTAAGCTTCTAACTTTTACTGTCTTTATTGCTGTTTTATTCATTTGTTTTATTATTTTTGCAGTAAACAATGTTCATCTATTTTGTTTACTGCAAAGGTAAACAAAAATGTGAACATGGCAAGTTTGTTTTAAACAATAATGTTTACATAAGTATAGTTTAACTATATGAGGCTTGTATTGTTAAAATATATGTAGCGAAAGATGCTGTTTTTATCTCTTGATACCATATTTATTACGTAATGATTATTTATGTTGTCATATGGTATTAATATATTGTTATTGAATTTATTGGCTTTAGCTTGTGTCGTTGAAGGATTGCGGGATATTGTTGAGTCATGCCAGAATAATCATTACTACATCATTTATAGTGGATGTGTGTAAACAAATATATGAATATGGAAGCTAACGGAGATAGGATTTTAAAAGTTATCACACATTTTTGTGAGTCAAATGCGGATTTTGCCGATAAGGTAGGAGTAAGTAGGCAGGTCGTTGGAAATTGGATAAATAGGGATAATGGTAAAAAGGTATTGGATAAAATACTGACAACCTTTCCCTCGGTTAACCCTGGATGGCTTTTTACGGGAGAGGGTGATATGCTAAAATCTTCTCCTGTGGTTGTCGAAGCTGTGTCTGCGTCTGCTGATAAAAAAGGAGATTTCTTAATTGAGAATAATAATGGCGTTAAATTCTATGACTTAGGAAATGGTCGATATCGTATGACTGTCAGCAAGGTGCCGTTTTGCGCTTATGGCAGGTTTGCTAACGAAAGCGATCGTCTTGATCCGGATAAGGAGGATTGGGAGACCGAGTCTTTCGAATGGGATCGGATTGTCCATGGGAGATATTTAGCTTTTGAGGTTAAAGGGGACAGCATGGACAACGGGACGAGAGAGAGTTTTGAGGAAGGCGATGTCGTCCTTGTTAGGGAGCTGGATAGATCGCATTGGAGAGATGGGCTGCGATATAAGGATCATCCTTATTGGGTTGTCGTGTTTGGGACATCCGTCCTCATAAAGCAGATGACAGGCTGCGATATGGACGAGGGTAAGATAACGTTGCACTCACTAAACCCATCTCCAGAGTTTTCCGATTTCTCTTTACCGCTAGATAGCGTGAGGGCTTTATATTATGTATTACAGAAAAAGCCTAAAGTCGTGAGATTTTAACGAGAAAGCCATACGCAAAAATGATATGATGTTCTTTAGCGTATCCTTGCCCTGTTAAAACGTGATAATAAATATTTGATGTATAAATAGATACGATACAAAATGGAGAAATACTTCTAAGCTGTGGGTCCTGGGTTCGAATCCCAGCCCGATCACGAGGGAGATTCTAAAAGAGTCTCCCTTTTTTTGTTATAATCAGATGCCAGTTTTTTTCTTTTGCTTGTTTTGATCGTTGTTTATTGATCTTTTATAGAAAACTTTGAGTGTTATCTATCGGTTATTATATAGAAGATTTCGAGATAGAATTTCATAATTTTGTTTTTGATGGGATAAGGGCTATTAAGCAGGATTCCTGTATTTGAGATTAAACAGATTGTAAATATTAAAAAAGTAGATAAGATGGAAACATTTGACGATATCATTAAAGGGGATAAACCTGTATTGGTGGATTTTTTTGCGACATGGTGCGGCCCGTGTAAGGTGTTGAGTCCGACGGTCGAGGCATTGGGGAAGGAGCTGGCGGGACAAGTGCGTGTCCTTAAAATTGATGTAGATAAGAACGAGGCACTTGCCACACAGTTGAGGATCCAATCCGTACCCACTTTGATCATCTTTAAGAAAGGTGAGATCGTATGGCGCTCTTCCGGCGTGATGGATCACGGAAGCCTATTGCGGAAGGCGCAAAGCTATATCGATTAAAAGCCGTTCATCGGGATCAATACCGTTGGGATCAATAATAGGAATCCTAGGATCACTAGGACAAGGATGAATTTCCATGCCCATTTGAACCATTTATCATACGGAATACGGCTTACTCCTAGAACCGCTATCAGAACACCAGATGTGGGAGTTATCAGGTTCGTGAAGCCATCGCCAAACTGAAAAGCCATGACGGTGGCTTGCTTGGATAAACCGATCAACTCTGAGAATGGGGCCATGATAGGCATGGTGAGGGCCGCTTTGGCACTTCCGGAAGGAATAACTAAATTGATAAGCGTTTGAATAACGTACATCATCCCGACCGTAGCTACTTGTCCCAAACCTTCCATCCCTTTCGCTAGGTTAAAGAGAATCGTATCGATCACTTTACCGTCTTGCAGGATTACGATAATACCTCCAGCTAAGCCGACAACCAAGGCGGCGCTCATGATATCCTTGCAACCTTCCAAGAAAAGTTTCACAAGCTCATTCGGATTGCGTCCATTGGCGATTCCCGCCGCTATACCCAAGGCGAAGAACAAGGTCGCTATTTCCATAATGTACCACCCATAGCCCATTACGCCTGTTATCAAGAAAAAGATCGTGAAGAATAAAAGGTTCAATATATACAAATGTACGGTTTTCCGTAGGGTAAATATCGAGCTGATCACGAAAGCTACGCTAAGAATCGGGATTAAGGGTAGTCCCTTGATTACGCTATTTCCTATTTTTAAGGATGTCTGGGGGTAATAGATCGAAAAGATAACTAGTACGATTGCCAATAGGACGAAACTGATCCATGCGGCTTTCGGGGTTCTGTATACGATTTCTAAGGAATTGGTACTATGCAAATCTCTCCAATATTGATCATCCTCATAGACGGGCGATAGTTGAGGGTTCTTTTTTACCTTGGCGGCATAACGCAATATCCATGTGAAGCCTACCACATTGATAATACACCAACAAACGATACGATACTCGATGCCGGAAAAAAGAGGAATTCCTGCTAAGCCTTGCGCTATACCGATAGTGAAAGGGTTTAAAATCGCTCCGGCGAAACCTAATCCCGCCGCTATAAAAACCATACATACGCCGGTTATGGAATCGTATCCCATAGATATCGCCATCGGGACCAAGACCAGACAAAAAGCGATGGTCTCCTCACTCATCCCGAATACGGCCCCGAATATACTGAAAAGTAGCATGATGGCGGTCAATAAGAAATTATCTATGCCTATTTTACGAAGGATGGGGTTGTTCTCCATTTTGCGTGCTTTTCGTAGGAAACTGACTGTCCCGATATCAAATGCCTTACTGTCGTTCACGATCCAGAATGCACCACCGATGATGAGGATGAAGACGATGATATCCGCCTTGTCCACAAATCCTTTATAAAAGGCGGAGAGTACCTCCCATGTTTGAGGTACGCTTTCCACGGATTCATATACAACGGTCCGCTCTCCATCTGGGCTGATATTTTCCGTGTATTGCCCACCGGGGATAATCCATGTCAATGCGGCGCAAAATAAGATGATGTAAAAAATGATTACGTAAGTGTGGGGTATTTGTCTCTTTTTCATGATTCTGCTTTTTCGTCTTCTTCAGTTAATATTCCGATCTCGGGAAGGATAGCTCGGGCCTCACGGTCGCTAAGCGTATCTACGTCTTTGAGTTTACGTTGGATGGCACGGGTACGGGTACCTAAAACCTCTTCTATTTGCCCGCTGGCGGTTTGCAAGTTCTTTTGGGCTTTCTCGAGCATACCGCCTACTTTCTCGAATTCTTTTTTCACGGCCCCTAAGATCGTCCATACCTCCCCTGAGTGCTTTTGGATCGCCAATGTACGGAAGCCCATTTGTAAACTGTTTAGTATGGCCGCTAGGGTAGTGGGACCTGTTACGACTACCTTGTAGTTTCGTTGCAAGTCCTCCAATAAAGCGGAACGGCGTACGACCTCGGCGTAAATGCCCTCGAACGGCAGGAACATAATGCCGAAATCGGTCGTGGCGGGAGGTGCCAGATATTTGTCCGAAATATCTTTAGCCATCTTCTTGATCGTTGTCTCCAATAATTTTCCGGCTGTCTCGATCGCTTGGGAATCTGCGGCATCGTAAGCGTCTAGGAGCTGTTCGTATACATCTTTCGGGAATTTAGCGTCTATGGGAAGGTATACGAATTCTCGGGCATCATCCCGCCCGGGGAGCTTGACTGCGAATTCAACGACCGCATCCGAACCTTTCCGGGTATGTACATTCGCCTCGTATTGCTCTGGTGCCAATAACTGCTCCAATAACATACTGAGTTGGATCTCCCCGATATTTCCCCGGGTCTTAACATTACTAAGTACCCGTTTTAATCCTCCTACATCCTGTGCTAAGGTTTGCATCTCGCCCAGTCCTTTTTGTACACTTTCTAATTGTTCGGTGACTAAACGGAAAGATTGCCCGATACGGTCATTCAATGTCTTTTGAAGTTTCTCGTCTACGGTGACTCGGATCTCTTCCAGCCTTTTTTCCGTGTTATCCACTAATCTCTGTTGGCGTTCGTCCAAGGCGGCGAATTTCTCTTTCTGCAACCTGTTAAAAGAATCGATTCCACGTTCGAAGGCTTCCTTGAACTCATTCATGGAACGAGCCAGCTCTTCTCGGTTATCTTTTGCTACTAACCGGCTTTCTTCCCGGTTCAGGCGGAAGTCCTCCCTAAAGTTTTTCTCGATACGGTCGAACGAGCGTTGTATCTCGTTTAGTAACTTTTCTAGGTCTTCTTTATTATTATTTAGCTGTTTAGGACGCAAAAGGATTTGCGTCACGATGATTATAAGAAGTCCGCCGATAATAATCCAATCCATCTGTTTTTAATTTTGACGTCAAAGATAGGTAATCTGTATTTTGCAACAGTAGTTAAATAGAGTTAAATGAAAAAACATTGTTTATTTTCGTTTGTTTTATCGACAGAAAGCTGCTTATATTTGCGCAGCCAACTTAAAGTAAGACTATTTAATTTACATACAAAGATGGCAAAAGTAACATTAAAAGGTAACGAGATTCATACGAACGGCGAGTTGCCAAAAGTTGGGACAGAGGCTCCGGACTTTAAGGGTGTAAAAAGTGATTTATCCGAATTGTCGCTAAGCGACTTGAAAGGAAAGAAAGTGGTGATAAATGTTTTTCCGAGCTTGGATACAAGTGTATGTGCGGCATCGGTAAGACGCTTCAATAAAGAAGCCGCTTCGCATCCGGATACGGTGGTATTAGCTGTTTCTAAAGATTTACCTTTTGCGCATGGACGTTTCTGTACTACGGAAGGTATTGATAAAGTGATTACATTGTCAGTGTTCCGGTGTTCATGTTTTGAGGATAAGTATGGGATGCTTCTGGTAGACGGTCCGCTGAAAGGGTTATTAGCCCGTGGCGTGATAGTGGTCGATGGAGCTGGTAAGGTGGTTTATGAGGAACTTGTTCCCGAGATTACTACCGAACCGAATTACGATGCGGCTTTAGCTGCATTGAAATAAATGTAGTAGATTATTGTTTTTCATTGGTTAAAGTTAAGGGTTAGTGTAGGAGGCCGTCGGATGTGAATCCCGCGGCCTTCGTTTTTTTAATACAAACACGTTTATATGGATAACTGGAAGCGAGTATTTGCCATTATTTGGACGGGGCAGTTCTTATCTATACTGACAAGTTCGATTGTTAATTTCGCGATAGTCTTGTGGTTGAGTCTGGAGACAGGTTCCGCTGAGGTATTGGCATTTGCTACGATGGCCGCTTTGTTACCTCAATCTGTTTTGGGGCTTTTCACGGGGATCTTTATCGACCGGTGGAAAAGGAAGCGGGTGATGATTATGGCAGATAGCTTTATTGCTTTTTGTACGTTGATATTGGCGGTCTTGTTTTATTTTGATTTGGCTAAGATTAGTCATATATATGTGTTATTGGCCCTTCGTTCCGTAGGTTCTGCCTTTCATATGCCCGCTATGCAAGCTTCTGTTCCTTTGCTGGCTCCAAAATCGGAGTTGATGCGCATAGCTGGGATTAATCAGGTGATCCAGTCGGTGTGTAATATCGCCGGGCCCGCTTTGGCCGGTCTATTCATAACGATGATGAAGATGACGAATATCCTCTTATTGGATGTGGCTGGAGCGGCGTTCGCTTGTCTATCGCTCTGCTTTGTCTTTATTCCCGATCCTTCTCATGAGGAACGAAATTCAGAATTGCATCTTTGGAGAGAGGCGAAAGAGGCGATTATGGAAGTCCGTAACCAATATGGGCTATCGTGGTTATTCCTATTGTCTATATTGGCTACATTCGTGATTATGCCGGTAAGTGTCTTATTCCCGTTGATGACGTTGAATCACTTTGCCGGAAATGCTTTCCAAGTGAGTTTGGTCGAGGTTTCATGGGGTGGAGGAGCCTTGCTCGCGGGTGCTTTACTGGGGCTTAAGAAATATCGTTGGAATGAGATACTGTTGATTAATGGGATGTATATAGCGTTGGGATTGACATTCTTGTTTTCCGGGTTGTTACCGGTATCCGGTTTTATCTGGTTTGCGGTGCTGACGGCTTTAGGAGGTGTTTGTGGTTCCCTGTATTTTGCTACTTTTACTACGGTTATCCAATCTCGCATTGATCCGGGAGTTATGGGAAGGGTATTCTCTTTTTACATGAGCTTTAGTATGCTTCCTTCGATGATCGGTCTTTTGAGTACCGGCTTTTTGGCGGATTCTATCGGGCTTGGAAATACCTTTATAATAAGTGGGGGCTTTTTATGTTTGATAGGTATTATATCCTTTTTTATCCCTTCGTTGATCAGTCTGAAAGAGAGTTTTAAGAGATAACGATATCGTATTTAGACACTATTTAATATGAATAAGAAAATACTTCAACTGGCGATACCTTCTATTATTTCCAATATAACCGTACCTTTATTGGGATTGATAGATGTGGCGATCGTGGGACATCTTGGATCTGCTTCGTACATCGGGGCGATCGCTGTAGGCGGGATGCTGTTTAATATTATCTACTGGATATTCGGGTTTCTCCGTATGGGGACAAGCGGTATGACTTCCCAAGCGTACGGGAAACGGGATTTGACGGAAGTTACCCGGATCTTATTCCGGTCTGTCGGGGTTGGTTTCCTGATATCTTTGGGGCTTTTGATACTTCAATACCCTATCTTGAAGGTTGCGTTTACTTTGATCGACGCAACGGAGGAGGTAAAACAATGGGCCTCTCTCTATTTTAATATCTGTATCTGGGGAGCGCCGGCTGTATTGGGGTTATATGGCTTTGCCGGTTGGTTTATCGGTATGCAGAATTCTCGTTTCCCGATGTTTATCGCTATCACGCAGAATATCGTGAATATTGCGGCCAGCCTATGTTTCGTGTTTGTGCTGGGTATGAAGGTGGAAGGCGTAGCGTTGGGAACACTGATCGCCCAATATGCGGGTCTCCTCATGGCGTTTGCTCTTTGGTTGAAATATTATAAACGTTTGAAAGCGTATATTGATTGGAACGGGCTTTGGGGTAGGGAGGCGATGCGTCGCTTCTTCTCAGTCAATAGTGATATATTTTTCCGGACCTTGTGCTTGGTCGCTGTTACGACTTTCTTTACTTCTACAGGTGCGAGACAAGGGGATGTGATATTAGCCGTAAACACCTTGTTGATGCAGTTATTTACCTTGTTCTCTTATATAATGGATGGATTCGCTTATGCGGGAGAGGCATTAGCTGGTCGCTTTATTGGAGCCAAAAACGATGTGGGGTTACGTAAATGCATTCGCTTATTGTTCCTATGGGGAATCGGCCTCTCATTGTCTTTCACGATCCTTTATGCGTTGGGAGGGAAGAATTTTCTGGGATTATTGACGAACGATACCTCAGTCATTGAAGCTTCCGGGGATTATTTCTATTGGGTGTTGGCGATTCCTTTATGTGGATTCTCCGCTTTCCTTTGGGACGGTATCTTTATCGGTGCCACGGCCACACGCCAGATGCTTTACTCGATGCTTGTGGCCTCGGGCACTTTCTTTATTATGTATTACTTGTTTTATCAATCGATGGGGAATCATGCGTTATGGATGGCTTTCCTTTGGTATCTGTCTTTACGTGGCGGTATGCAATGGGTACTTTGGCGGTTAAAAAAATAAGGCGAGAACCTGTAACTGATCCTCGCCTCATTTTATCCTAGGAAAACCTATTTACTGTTGTTTGTAATAAGCTAAGTCCTCACGATTGAAGTTGTTGATGAAGGATTCGATCTTATCAATCTCAGCTTGTCCGTAGTTTACATAAACCTCGGCGGAACGGCGGAAGCTGTCATCTTTGTTCGCGTCTTGCAATAGCAAGTAGCCGAATACGCAATGAGCGGCTGCCTCGACCATACGGCGAGCTTGGAAGTCAATATATTCGTTATCCTTTGTCTCCGTAACCTTGGCTACCACTTTCTCATACTTCTCGGTCATAGCGGCAAGTTTGTTCTTCAGAGCCTCTAATTCAGGCTTATACTCGATCGCTTGGTATTCACGAATCTGGTTCAAATAAGTACCCGTGGTGACGTGGCGGATGGCCGCTACGACTTGCAATTGGGTGGTACCCTCATAGATATTCGTGATGCGGGCATCCCGGTAGATACGTTCGCAAGCGTAGTCTTTCATGAAACCGGAACCTCCGTGAACTTGGATAGCGTCGTAAGCGTTCTGGTTTGCGTACTCGGTAGTCATGCCTTTACCCATCGGGGTGAAAGCATCCGCGAGCTTGCTGTACTTCTTGAATTCTTGACGTTCTTCCGGAGTCAGTTTACGTTCCTTGGATATATCATCCAACGCTTTGTAGACGTCAACGAAACGGGCGGTCTCGTATAACATAGAACGGGAAGCATCCGCTTTCGCACGCATCAAGGCGATAATCTCAGCGATCGCCGGGAACTCGATGATAGACTTGCCAAACTGTTTACGATCCAAGGCGTAAGCATAAGCCTCACGATAGGCAGCCTCGCTAAGTCCTACGGCTTGAGCCATGATACCCAGACGGGCACCGTTCATCAAAGCCATTACATATTTGATCAAACCTAGCTTACGATCACCGCAAAGCTCGGCTTTCGCGTTCTTGAATACCAACTCGCAAGTAGGAGAGCCTTTGATACCCATTTTGTTCTCGATACGACGGACATTCACGCCACCATTGCGCTTGTCGTAGATGAACATGGAAAGGCCACGTCCATCCTTCGTACCTTCCTCGGAACGGGCCAATACCAAATGGATGTCAGCGTCGCCATTCGTGATGAAACGCTTTACGCCGTTCAGATACCAGCAACCGTCAGCCTCGTTGTAAGAAGCTTTCAACATAACGGATTGAAGGTCGGAACCTGCGTCCGGCTCCGTCAAGTCCATAGACATGGTCTCTCCGTCGCAAACACGAGGGATGTAACGTTGGCGTTGATCCTCGTTGCCGAACTCGTATAAGGTCTCGGCACAATCTTGTAGACCCCAAAGGTTCTCGAAACCGGCGTCGGCACGGGAAACCAAGTCGGCGGCCATGATGTAAGGGACGATCGGGAAATTCAACCCATTGTAGCGGCGAGGCATAGCGATACCCATCAAGCCGGCCTTGCGAACGGCATCGAGGTTTTGCTGTGTCCCGGAAGCGTACGTGACACGTCCGTTCGCTACCGTGGGGCCCTCATGGTCTACGCCCTCAGCGTTCGGGGCGATAATTTCCCCGCAAATCTCACCAACGATCTCCAATACTTTCTCGTAGCTATCCATTGCGTCCTCGAAATCGATCGGAGCATAATCGTATGTATCCTTGTCGGCATAGCCGCGCTCTTTCAGCTCTACGATACGCTTCATCAACGGATGGTGAAGATGATGCTTCAAGCTGGGATTATCTGTATAGAAATTAGCCATAATCTTACTTACTGTTCTTTTTGTAATACTTAATCATCTTAGGAATCACCTCTTCTACCGTACCATTGATTACGTAATCGGCGATCGTGTTGATCGGGGCGTTCTCATCATTATTGATCGAAATGATGATACCGGCGTCTTGCATGCCGGCGATATGCTGGATCTGCCCGGAGATACCGCAAGCGATATATAATTTCGGACGCACCGTGACACCGGTCTGACCGATCTGACGATCGTGGTCGCAGAAACCGGCATCGACAGCCGCACGGCTGGCGCCTACCTCGGCGTGAAGCTCTTTCGCCAAATCGAACAATAAATTAAAGTTCTCCTTAGAGCCTACGCCATAACCTCCGGCCACTACGATCGGAGCGCCTTTCAGGTTGTGCTTCGCTTTCTCTACATGACGGTCGATCACTTTCACCACATAGTCTGTCTCGGGGACATACTTCGCTACGTCGTGGCGGATCACTTCACCTTTATAATTCTCGTCAAGGACTTCCTTTTTCATCACGCCCTCACGAACGGTCGCCATTTGCGGGCGATGTTCCGGGTTGATGATCGTGGCTACGATGTTACCACCGAACGCCGGACGGATCTGATATAATAAGTTCTCGTAGGTGATACCCGCTTTCTTGTCCTCGTGCGAGCCGATCTCCAAAGAGGTACAATCGGCCGTCAAGCCGCTTGTCAAGGCCGAGGATACACGAGGGCCCAAGTCACGACCGATCACCGTAGCGCCCATCAAGCAAATCTGCGGTTTCTCCTCCTTGAACAAATTGATCAAGATAGAGGAATGAGGAAGTGACGTATAAGGGAACAGACCCGGAGCGTCGAACACATGAACCTTGTCGACGCCAAAAGGCAATACTTGTTTCTCTACACCCTCAAGGCCGGACCCGGCAACGATCGCCTCCAGCCCACAGCCCAATTGATTGGCTAGCTTACGACCTTTAGTCAGAAGCTCAAGACTTACATCGGCAACGTTCGTGCCTTCTGTCTCACAATATACAAATACGTTGTTCATAATCTTATCCGATGGTGTGGTTAGCTAACAGTTCGACAATCAAATCCTCTACTTCTTGGTCGGCGCTGGAGATGGTCTTGCTTTCCTTGGCTTGGAAGACGATATTCTCGATCGCTTTTACCTTCGTCGGCGAACCGCTAAGGCCGCATTGAACCAAGTCACCATTCACGTCGGCTACGCTCCATTCTTGAATATCCAAATACGGGCGGGTCTCGTACAATTCCGGGTAGCGAAGAGTCGGCGTACCGTCCTGGTGACAGGCGGGTTGCACGGCCCGTTCCTGTTTACCCATGGCGTGTTTGTACTTTTGTACCAACTTCGCGTTGCGGGGACGGCAGGGAGCGGCGGAGCCGTTCACGGTGATAACGATAGGAAGCGGACCTTCCACGGTCTCGACACCCCCGTCGATATGACGTTTTACGGTGATACGTCCGGCCTCCTTATCAACGTTTAGGATTTCCTCGGCATACGTGATCTGGGTCAGTCCTAATTTCTCAGCGACTTGCGGACCTACCTGTGCCGTATCGCCGTCGATCGCTTGGCGACCACCGATGATAATATCATAATCGTTGATTTTCTTGATAGCCGTGGCAAGCGCATAGGATGTGGCTAACGTGTCGGCTCCGGCAAACGCACGGTCGGTCAACAAAAAACCGCCGTCAGCACCACGATACAAACCCTCGCGGATGATTTCGGCGGCACGTCCCGGGCCCATCGTCAGCAGCGTAACTGTCGTCCCGGGGTAAGCGTCTTTCAAGCGTAACGCTTGTTCCAACGCGTTCAGGTCTTCCGGGTTAAAGATCGCGGGCAAGGCGGCGCGATTGATCGTACCGTCCGCCTTCATGGCGTCCTTTCCCACGTTTCGTGTATCCGGGACCTGTTTCGCTAAAACTATAATTCTTAAACTCATATTATATAGGAATATTAGATTTTTATATTGATGTAATACTTCTACTTTCTTGTTAATCTCGAGGTGCAAAAGTAATCAAACATTCTTTATAACAAAGAACTTTGCGGAGGAAATTGCACACTTGGCGTGTGTTTGAGCATGTATTGCCTGCTGATTACTCGTAGCAATGATAGGTTCTCTTCCGGTTTGAGCCCGGTTTTTTTTTCTCGATGCGCCATTCCCAAGGCTGCGATTTCGTCAGCGTGCGGAAGAACTTGGAGAATACCGAGGGCTGCGAGAAACCCAGCTTGGCGGCGATCGCAGTGATGCTCATGTCCGTCCGCTCCATCAGCTCCTGAGCTTCGAGGAGAAGGTAGCGGTTGCGCCATTCCATCGCCGACATGCCACCGATGGCGAGGATGGCGCCCCGGAGCTCGCTGGTCTTGAGTTGCATTATGCGGGCGTATTCGCTGGTGTCCATCCGGCCGTACTTGCGGATGAGATAGGCGAAGAGATCGATCAGGTTGTTGCCCGAGGGGCGGTTGCCGTCGAAGTCGGGAGGGACACCCATCCAAAGCTCTTCTTCGGTGGGTTTACGCTTGAAGACGGTGATAAAGACATCTTCCGGGGGGATTCTCTTGAATGTTTCTTCCATGATGATATGTTTTAAGGTTGTTTTTTCTCAAGGATTTGATCTTGCAATTCTTCCGGGTCAAATCTACGGATTATGATTGGATATCGCAAGCCTTAAAGGTCAAATCCATGTGTTTGGATTAGATATTTTAGAACTACGAGGTCAAATCAAAGGTAATGGATTTGACCTCGTAGTTTTACCGGGTCAAATCTTTTGGCTATCCAGCCTCTTTACGACTTGTCCGTACACGATCAACGCTACGGCGGATACCAAGGCGATCGCACCGAAGTAATACCAGATGTAATGGGCGTTCGCGCTTGCCGCTAGCCATTCCTCGTGAGAGGCGAATAGGGTTGGCTCCGGGCAATACTTGCTTAAAAGGAAACCAGACAGCCCGAATCCGAAGATAGAGGAGAGGAAAGAATGCAAATGGCTGAATCCAAGATAGAGACCTTCTTCTCCTTTGGGTGCTTGCAAGGAGAAATACTCGAGAAAGCGAGGAGAGATGAACGTCTCCGCCAGCCCTTGGAAGACGATACCCACCACCATCATGAAGGCTACGGGATGCATCCCTAGGATCAAGGAATTAGTATCCAGCATATTACCGGATGCCATGCAAAGAGCGGACACCGGCATGATAAACATACCCACCGTCATGGAGGTAAGCACTGTCCGCTTCCGCATCATCTGTGTTACTAGATTGACTGTCAGAACTACGACTAAAGGGTTTACGTTGGCATACCAAGAAGGAGAGGCTCCCTCGCCGGCCAAACGAAGCACATATTTTGGCATCGTGGCATACAGCTGGTGTTGTACCATCCAGAATCCGGTGATAATGATGATTAATGTAATGAGCCGTCCGTTACTACAAACCTTGATCAAGGCGTTCCAGATCTGCCCGAACGTCTTGCCCTCGCCCGAATGCTGAGCGCTTTTGTAGAAGAACCAGATGGCTAGCAAGGCAAGGAAGGTCATGCTCGCCGAGAAATAGTTCAAGGTAATCAAACCTTCGTTGCCCAACGCCTCGCGAAGCGGCTTCACGATGGTCTTCCCGGAGAAGGCCCCGATATTTACCATTGCATAGAAGATAGAGAAGCCCTTCGCACGGGTTTCCGGCGTAGTCTCTTTAGCGACCGTGCCGGAGATAACGCTCTTGATAAAAGCCCCGCCGCATACGATCAAGGCCATGATAGGGATAATGCCGTACTGAAGATTGCTCTCCAGCAATCCCGTAAAGGTAGTCATCGTGCTGTATTCAACAAGTCCGGCGGATTGAAGCCAAGTAGGGTAAACAGCCAGTCCTAGATAGCCACAAGTTAACAAAGTGAAAGCCAGTAGCATCGAGTTGCGGAAACCGATCTTATCGGCCAACGCTCCGGCGAATGTGGGCAGCAGATACAGACAAGCGGAAAAGATACCGGCGATGCTGGCGGCCTGAATATCGTTAAAGCCTAAGATGCGGCTAAGATAAAGGGTGATGACGATAAATACGCCGTAATAAGCGGCTCGCTCGAACAACTCGACGGTGTTCGCTACCCAGAATGCTTTACTGAATTTGATTTTCTCTTGTTTCTTAGTTGTCATGATATTATTTATTAGTAAGATAGATTAGATGGATAAGTCAAAGAGGAGGCGCAGGCGAGAAAATGAAGAGCTGCGCCTCCTCGTCTTTGTTTTATCGTATAGTAATTACGAATTAGGGCTTTACGGTATACGGTTGGTGGATCGCCTTATCGAAAGCTTTCCAATGCTCATCCGTCATGTTGCCCGGCGTAAACAACGCCACGCCGGCCGCTCCGTTCTCCATGGAGCCTCTTACGGCCTCCTCGATCTCGGACGGGATCAGTCCATGGCCTTCCGGGTCCTTGATATTCGCCTTGTTCTGCCAATCCTCGCAGATGAACAGACCGCTATAAACCGGCTTCTTGCCTTGCACGGCGGCTACTTCCTCTTTCACGATCGGAGCCAGCCAAGAAGCGTCCTCCAGATAGAAATCGTTATAATTCATCGGGAAGAAAGCGTCGATATTCCATTTATTCCATTCTTGGCGAACCATCCACTTGGCGTGAGAGTCCGGCCCCGGGAATACGGCGGCGCTCACTTTCTTGCCTTTGCCGTGAACCTCGTCAGCGATGCGATTTACCAATTTCGTGATCAGGTCGCAACGGAACTGCGCCCATTCCGCGCATTTGGAAGGATCCTCTACGGATTTGATATCGATACCGGTAGCGGCCTTGAAATCGGCCACGCATTTGTCACAGTAGCAATAGTCCGCCGTAGGATATTCCTCGTCCATCACCAAGCCGTATTTTTCCCAAAGTCCGCGGGCCAGGATGACATCCACGTAACGGATATAATCCAGATGGATATAATCCACCTCCGGGATATCGGCTACCTTGCCATATAGATTCAGCAAGAACTCAGCCGTGCCTTCTTGGTTCGGGCACAGGCATTTGTAATAAGGGACATATGCCTGTACGGAATAGGCCGACTCGCCTTTCCGGTTTACGGCGTAGAGGGTGGAGTCCAATCCATGTTGCAACATGGCCGGAATCCACGCATGGTATTCCATGCCATTGGCATGGGCCGCTTTGGCGGCACGCTGGATTTTCTCCGTGTCGTGGCCGGCGTTGTAGCACATCCCGTCTACACCGTGGGCATGCCATTTACTAAAGTCCGCTTGTAAGGTTTGCTCGGTGGTATTCTCACCTTCGCCTTGCCATGCGTAGACCTTGACTGTTTTCTCGGGCGCCTTGACGCAAGCCGTCAGAGCGACGGCCGCCAAAGCGATAAAGAGCTTCTTCATATCTCGCAAGCGCATAAAGTCGGGATCAAGTTACGATCGCCATAAGCGTTATCTACACGGGCTACGTTAATCCAGAACTTGCTGTCGTGCAACCATTCCAGCGGGAAGGCGGCCTTCGTGCGGGGATACGCGTGTTTCCACTCGTCGGCGGTCACCTCGTATTCCGGATGCGGGGCGTTCTTCAAGACGTTGTCCTCCTTCGAAGCCTTGCCTTCCTCCACCTCCTTGATCTCGTTCCAGATACATTCCATTACCTCTACGAAACGATCCAGCTCGGCCTTGCTCTCGCTCTCGGTCGGCTCTACCATCAAGGTGCCGTGTACCGGGAAAGATAGGGTAGGAGCGTGGTAGCCGAAGTCCATCAAACGCTTGGCGATATCGCCCTCGTCGATGCCCGAACGCTCTTTTACCGTACGGCATTCCAAGATCAACTCATGACCTACACGGCCTGTCGCTCCGGTATAGACGATACCGTACGTATCCTTGAACTTAGCGGCCAAGTAATTGGCGTTCAAGATGGCCGTCTTCGTCACCGTCTCAAGACCTTCCGTACCCAGCAAGCGGATGTAAGCGTACGTGATCGGCAGGATACCGGCGCTACCATAAGGAGCCGCGGATACCGTATTCAAGTCGCTGCCCCAAAGCACCGGATGCTGCGGCAAGAACGGAACCAGATGCTCGGCCACGCAGATCGGGCCTACGCCGGGACCACCACCTCCGTGAGGAGAAGAGAAGGTCTTATGCAGGTTCAAGTGACATACATCGGCGCCGATCGTACCCGGATTTGTCAATCCAACCTGCGCGTTCATGTTGGCGCCATCCATATAAAGCTGTCCTCCGCAAGCGTGAACGATGTCGCACATCTCCTTGATGTCCACCTCGAAGATACCATGCGTAGACGGATAGGTAATCATGCTGGCAGCCAAACGCTCCTTGTTCTCCTCGGCTTTCGCACGGAAATCTTCCAGATCGATATTACCATTCTCGTCGCATTTAACGGTTACGGTCTTATACCCGCATTGGATAGCGCTGGCCGGGTTGGTTCCGTGGGCGGAAGCCGGAAGCAAAACGATATCACGATGGCCTTGGCCGATGCTTTCCTGATAAGCACGGATCACACGAAGACCCGTGTACTCGCCAGCGGCGCCGGAGTTCGGTTGCAACGTACAGCCCTTGAAGCCCGTGATCGTGCATAAGTAAGAAGACAGGTTCTCGATCAGCTCCGTATAGCCTTCCACTTGCTCCTCCGGAGCGTACGGGTGGATATTCATGAATTCCGCACGGCTAAGCGGCAACATCGTAGAAGCCGGGTTTAGCTTCATCGTGCAAGATCCCAGCGAGATCATGGATTGGGCCAAGGAAACATCCTTTCGTCCCAAACGGGTGATGTAACGCATCAACTCGGTCTCCGTATGATATTTCTTGAATACGTCTTGCTGCAAGAAATCGGAGGTACGGGCGAATTTAGCGTCGAAATAAGTCTGGGCGGGGATAGACTCGTCCAGCATATAGTCTTTACCTGCGGCGCCGGCGAAGATGTATAATAATACGCCTATGTCCGTAGGCAATGTCGTCTCGTCTATGCTGACACCCACTTGTCCGTCCTCGAAATAACGCAAGTTCACCTTGCACTCCAAGGCGATCTCACGCAGCGCGTTCACCGACACGTGTGCGGGAAGCTGTATCTTCAAGGTATCGAAATAATCCTTGTTTAATTGCGTATATCCCAGTTTCTCCAACTCCTTGGCCAAGAATCCGGCCGTGGAATGAATCCGTCCGGCGATGTTACGCAACCCCTCCGCTCCATGATATACGGCGTAGAATCCGGCCATGGTAGCCAACAACGCCTGAGCCGTACAGATATTGGACGTTGCCTTCTCACGTTTGATATGTTGCTCGCGGGTCTGCAAAGCCAAGCGATAAGCCGGATGGCCGTAAGCGTCCTTGGAGATACCGATGATACGTCCCGGGATCGTACGTTTATAATCGTCCTTCGTAGCGAAGAAAGCGGCGGAAGGACCCCCGTAGAACATCGGGATACCGAAGCGCTGGCTGCTACCGAATACGACATCCGCTCCCCATTCTCCCGGAGGAGTCAACAATACCAAGCTCATCAAGTCGGCGGCTACGCCTACCTTGGTTCCGGCGGCGCCCGCACGGGCTACGAATTCCTTATAGTCCTCGATCGAACCATCCGCGTTCGGGAACTGTACGATGGCGGCGAACACGTCCGGCGTGAACTCGAATTTCTTATAATCGCCCACTACCACCTGGATGCCCTGCGGGATCATGCGGGTGTGGATGACGGCCAGCGTAGAGGCGAACACGTTCTCGTCAACGAATACCGTATTGGCTTCCGCTTTCACCTGCGCACGGCTGCGTGAACCATGAAACATGGTAACCGCCTCGGCTGCCGCTGTCGCCTCGTCGAGTAGCGAGCAGTTCGCCAAGGGCAATCCGGTCAGTTCGCAGATAACAGTCTGGAAGTTCAGCAACGCCTCCAAGCGTCCTTGGGATACTTCCGCCTGATACGGCGTATAGGAGGTGTACCAAACCGGGTTCTCGAATACGTTACGTTGGATCGGGGCCGGGCAAACCGTGTCGTACCAACCCATACCGATATAAGAGGTGAATACCTCGTTCTTGGAAGCCAGCTCGGCGATATGCTCGGCGAACTCACGTTCCGTCATGGCCTCCGGGAGGTTCAACGGCTCTTTCAAACGGATGTTGGCCGGAATGGTCTGATCGATCAACTCGTCCAAAGACTTCACGCCAATCGTCTCCAACATAGCGGGAATATCTTCCGCTGAGATGCCCACGTGGCGGTTTACAAACTTATTTGTGTCCATAATTCTAGTATTTTATAAATAAGGATTATTTAATTTCTCATCAATGATTCGTGTCTCGGGGCCATGGCCGGGGTATACCACGGTCTCGTCCGGCAACGACAGTAATTTGTCCTTGATAGCGGCAAGCAGTATATCTTGGTTGCCTCCCCATAAATCGGTACGGCCGATGCTTCCGGCGAACAAGGAATCCCCGACGATCACGAAACCGTTCTTCTTGTTATAGAAAGCCACGCCTCCGGGCGAATGACCGGGAACGCTCAATACCGCCAGCTCGGATTTCCCGAACTTTATGATTTCCCCGTTTACCAGATATTTCCCTACCGGGACGCTTTTCGCCTTCATCGACAGGCCGAACGCCTTGGCTTGCTCCTCGGGGGAGGGAAGGCCCTCCACGTCCGCTTTATGGGCTTCCGGGCTCAACCCGTAGGTGTTATGGACGAATTCGTTGCCGAATATGTGATCCAGATGGAGGTGCGTACAAAGGTAACGTTTCAGCGTCAGCCCGTTCTGGGCGATAAAGTCGCTTACTTCTTTTTGTTCCTCTTTGCGCAGGCAGCCGCAATCGATAAGGACTGCCTCCTTGGTATCATCGTATAGCAAGTAAGTATTCTCGGAGAAATAGTTTACTTCGAAAGATTTTATCGTAATCATAAGGGTACGTACACTACTTTTTTAGTTTCAAAAAACTCTTCTTTAAAATGGTCTTTCAGATCCATGCTTATCGCTTGGTTCCGGAAAGGCAATATCTCGTGCGCCAGCTCTCCACCTTTCAGACAAATCAATCCGTTGGGCAATGCGTTGATCTGTTCTTTCTTTATATTCTTGCGGACGATCTTTACCAGATCCGCCAGAGGCATCACGGCACGGCTTACCACGAAATCGAAAAGCTGCTTTTCCTCCTCGCCCCGGCAATGGCGGAAGGATACGTTCTCCAGCCCGATCGCCTCGGCCACGGCTTGTCCCACCTTGATTTTTTTCCCGATGCTGTCTACCAGATGGAAATGGGTCTCAGGGAATAAGATCGCCAAGGGGATGCCGGGAAAACCGCCTCCCGTACCCAGATCCATCACCGAGGAACCCGGCTTGAAACGCAGCATATCGGTGATACCCAGCGAGTGAAGCACGTGATGCGGATATAGGTTCTCGATATCCTTCCGTGAGATCACGTTGATCTTGGCGTTCCAATCCGTATATAGGTCATATAGGGCGGCGTATTGCTCTTTTTGCCGGTCGGTGAGATCGGGGAAATAAGATGTGAGAATTGAAAATTGAGAATTGGGAATTGAGAATTTCTCTGTATTTTGTTCCATAGGACATCTGTTTATAGGTTTATCTATCATTAATTTTCAATTTTCAATTTTCAATTTTCAATTAACTGACTTATCGGGCTGTCATCCCGCAGCAAATAGCGGATTTCCTTGTAAGGGAGATGGACGTTCGTGACGCCTACCACGTATGCCGCTATCTCATATTCGTTGAAAGAATAGGTGATGCCCGTCTCGTCTACGAGGAAGTTGCCGTTCGGGAAGATCTCGTCCACGCTAAAGAAACCGATATTTTCCAGTTCCTTGGCGTCGGATACGTTGTTTTGCTTGGCGATCTGATCTACCAATATTCGCGCCAGATTGTCTTGATAGTTGTCCACGAATATCTCCTCCTCGGTGATCGGCTTACCGGTCTTGAGGTTCACTACATGGTTATTGTAGGAATGTGCGCCATGCGCTCCGCCCGTATAGTTCTCGAAGCTTACCGTATAGCTGATGATATCGTCTTGGTTGAAGGCGATATCATCCGACGACATCTCATAGTAAGAGAACCAAGAGCCCACCGGTGTCTCGTCGGATTTCGCCACCTCAGCCTTGTAATCCTCTTCCAGATCCTTATAAGCGGCCAGATAGTCGTCGGTATATTTCCGTACCGCCTCCTCGGGGGATAATTGCTCATAATTCTCGCCGAAATAAGAGGAGACGAACTGTCTCTGTAGATTCTTAAGAACCTCTTTATCCGAATATTTCCGGGGATAAACGAACTTGATCTCTAGATTGCAATTGGGATTATCCGGATTATCTAACAAATGGTAAGTCTTTTCCACGCTGATAGAATCAAACGTGATACTGTTTTCAGAAGCCTTCTTCGTTCCGGTATCGCAACCCGTGGCTAAGATACCTATCAAAAGAAGCGCCAGCATGCTTTCGCGTAAATGCGTTCTCATCGGACTACAGATTTAATTTATTTGTACGCGAATGTACGTTATTAAATTGTATAATCAAATTGCACGATGAAGTTTAATAAGAGGACAATCTTTCCTCGGTGGTTTTCGGGTTGAGTTGTCTATTTGTCCGATACTTTCCGGGTGTTCTCTTGCGTGAGAAGAATAGTTCCCATTTTATATCACCTAGGGGCGTACCCAGCCTTATGAGAATACAAATGTTATTTTCATGCTTTCATCTAGATGAAAGCAAACTGTATAGGTTATCATATTTGGAAAATAAGAGCTTTCTGCCACTATAGACATCACATCCATAGGCTTTAGATCAAAAACAGTCTTTCCTAAATAATCTGTATATAAAACAGAATCTGGCTTAATGACTGTATTATACCTTTTATACTTTAATATTCCATTTCCTTCATAAGATGCAAGGCCACCAAACTCTGTCGTTATATTAATGTCATAATACAAATACACTTTTGCGCCTGCATCAGGTTTTCTTGAGCTTGTACTTTCTTGGTCATAATAAACCTCTATTTCGGCTTGAGGATCTTCTGGTTTTTCCCCTTCATCGATAATGTCATTTTCACTACAACCAATAAAAATGACCATGAAAAATATGAATAAAGAAGTTCTCATGTTTCTGAATCAGTTTTAATTAGTTAACAACTAAAATAGGATTGCCCTAAATGTACAATTAGTTTTTATCATACCATTATAGTTTGAAGGAAATTATGGGTAATGATGATAAAATTTAACTATAGCCTATTGGCACAAGTCTACCATCAATAGGATGTGAACGCATTAAAAAGGTTAAACAATAGTGAGCTACCTATATTCTCACGAACGAGATAGCTCTTTTCTTTATTTAACTAAATAACCAAGCTTTTCCTCCGAAAAGCCATGTTGTTAAATTCGATTAATTATAGGCCAAATGTATAATTATTGGAGAAATAGAGTTTTTATGGGCAGACACAAAAAAAAGCGTGAAGCTGCCGTTATATTGTTATGTGTCTTTTAGGTATCCCCATACCCTTTCAGCCATAACAAACGACAGCTCACGCCTATATTATATTTGAGATAATACAACAGCGTGAGCATGAAGTTTGTTATTCTGGCTGAGTTAAATGGGGAATTTTAAAAGACACAGAATAACACTCGATGCTCTAATACATAATATGTCGCCATGCTTTTCGGCTAACGCTATAGCCACATGACGATGCAAATATAACTATATATTTTGTAAATCAATGTTTTTATTGGCGAATTATTAACAGATAGGCAAGTGTATACTACTCGTTCTTATGCTTTCTCTTTAGCTATCAGCCCATCGAAATACCTCCGCAGCAACCACGCCATGGCTTGCTGTCGCACCATCGTCAGCCGATAGTCCTCGCTGATGGGCAGGTGACCCGGTGGTCTCCAATGGGCGAAGAGGCTCATGGCGTGGCGTTTCTCCTCGGGGGTATCGTGTATCAATCCCCGCTCTTGCAAGGACTGGTAGACACGGGCGGGATAAAGGCGTTCCAGCGGGTAACCGGCCTTGTATTGCTGGAATACCTTGCGGAGGAAGGCACGCTCACGCTCTTCCTTGTAAGCCGTGATATAATAGCCATTGGCATAGATGTCACAAAGCAGGGCAATACATAATAGAAAAGTGTCAGATCCGTATTTGCGCTTTATTTGACGGATTTTACGGTTGCTTAGTAAATCCGTGTCGAGCGGGACATAATCCGGCTCCTTTTTAATAGGTCGTGCCATTACTCCTCCTTTTCCGGGTATCCTTGAATAAGAAGATTTTTACAATAAGCAGAAAATCAGGTCATGTTTTCAAGGGGTTGAAAATCAGAGTCGTAAAAACATCGTAATGTTTGCGTCGAAACACGTACATGTTTTTCCGAAAAGTCGTACGTGTTTTGGGAAATTCACGTACGTGTTTTTCCGGAAATGATATTGATGTAAAATAGGAACATTAAAAAAAGACAATAACCTTACCTTGTGAGATTCTGTCACAAGAGATATTCCGGGTATTTGATGGTTAGATCGATTTGGGTACGGTTCTCCTATTGGTATCCGAGGACGATGTGGATTTTGGATATTTTCTATTATCTTTGTCTGCTGAAAGTGTATTATCAATTCAAAATGTAAATAATATCATGAGAAAATTATTGTTAGCCTTTTGTGCGTTCGCAACGATTTGTAGCGCCGGGGCGCAGTGGAAGCCCGCCGGAGACAAGATCAAGACGGACTGGGCTGAGAAAGTAGATCCCCGGAATGTATTGCCAGAATATCCACGCCCCGGGATGGAACGCGCGGATTGGCAGAATTTGAACGGCGAGTGGGAATACGCTATCCTTCCAAAAGGACAGGCAGAGCCGACGAGTTTCGATGGGAATATCTTGGTGCCGTTCGCCGTGGAATCCTCCTTGTCCGGCGTGCAAAAAGAAGTGGGGGAGAAGAATGAGTTGTGGTATAAACGAACCTTTACGGTGCCCTCCTCATGGAAAGGAAAAGATATCTTGTTGAACTTCGGCGCCGTGGATTGGAAAGCGGACGTGTTCGTGAATGATATCCTGATCGGTTCCCACACGGGAGGCTTTACCCCGTTTTCCTTGAATATCACTCCCTATCTGAATGGCAAAAGTACGCATAAGCTGGTGGTGCGTGTATGGGACCCGAGCGATAAAGGCTACCAACCCCGTGGAAAGCAAGTGGCCAACCCGGAGGGAATCTGGTATACGCCGGTCACCGGAATCTGGCAGACCGTATGGCTGGAGCCGGTCGCTTCCTCGCATATCACCTCTATCAAGGCGATCCCGAATATCGATAATGGCGTGATGAGCGTGACGGTCGGGGCTTGTTCCGACTCCCCGGTGTCGGACATCGTGGAGGTCAGCTTGCTCGATAAGGGGCAGGTGGTTGCTACCGCCAAGGGCGTACAAGGGACAGAATTACGCTTGGCCGTGCAAAATCCTACGTTGTGGGAACCTTCCAATCCTTATTTATATGATATGAAGGTGAGCTTGTCGAAGAATGGCAAGAAGGTGGACGAGGTGAAATCGTACACCGCCTTCCGTAAGATATCCGCCGAGCGTGACGCCAACGGCATCATGCGTATGCGCTTGAACAACAAGAACCTGTTCCAATACGGCCCGCTGGATCAAGGCTGGTGGCCCGACGGGCTTTACACGGCTCCCACGGACGAGGCGTTGCTGTATGATATCGTGAAGACGAAAGCGTGGGGCTTCAACATGATCCGCAAGCACGTGAAGGTAGAGCCGGCCCGCTGGTACTATCATTGCGATAAGGAAGGTATGCTGGTTTGGCAGGATATGCCTAGCGGCGACATGGGTAACCAATGGGCGCCTCATACGTATAACGGTGGAACCGACAAGGAGCGTACCGAGGAGTCTATCCGTAATTATTACAAGGAGTGGAAGGAGATCATGGACCTGTGCGTCTCGAATCCTAGCGTAGTAGTATGGGTGCCCTTCAACGAGGCTTGGGGCCAGTTCGATACCGAGAAGGCTGCCGAGTGGACAAAAACATACGATCCTTCCCGTCTGGTGAATCCGGCCAGTGGCGGTAATTTCCGTGCGTGCGGCGATATCTTGGATTTGCATAATTACCCGGGCCCGGCGATGTACCTGTTCGATCCGGTGCGTGTAAACGTATTGGGCGAGTATGGTGGTATCGGCTTGGCCGTGGAGAACCATTTGTGGTGGAATAAACGCAACTGGGGCTATGTACAGTTTAAGAATAGCGATGAGGTGACCGCCGAGTACGTGAAGTACGCCAAGGAGTTGAAGGCGATGGTCCCGAAGGGTTTCTCCGCCGCTGTCTACACGCAAACCACGGACGTGGAGGGCGAGGTGAACGGCCTTATGACCTACGACCGTAAAGTGATCAAGATCAACGAGGCCGAGGTGCGCAAGGCGAACCAAGAGGTGATCAAGGCCTTGTCTGAGTAGAAGGCTTAGAAAAAATAGTTATTTGACTCGATGATAGATCCGGTCCGGGCAAAGAGAGATTCTTTCCCGGATCGGATTGTTTTAGCGAAATGAATATGATTCGGAATGTGAGTTTGCGAGACGCCAAGGCGATCGTGGATATATACAATGAATATGTCGTGAATAGCGTGGCTACGTTTGAGACGGAACCTTTGCGGGTGGAGGAGATGGAGGGTCGCATAGCCGGGATCTCGGCGAGCTATCCTTATCTGGTGTACGTGGATCAGGATGAGGTCGTGGGATATTGCTATGCCCATACGTGGAAAGAAAAGGCAGCTTATAAATATACGCTTGAGACCACCGTTTATTTATCCCCGAGATACAAGGGCAAGGGGATCGGCCGGCAGCTTATGGAAAGGCTGATCGAGGAATGTCGGGCAGGCGGCTACCACGCCCTGATCGCCTGCATCACTGAGGGGAATGAGGCCAGCTACTCGCTGCATGAGAAGCTGGGGTTCAGAAAAGTATCCCACTTCGAGAAAGTAGGGCTGAAATTCGGGCGGTGGCTGGACGTGGTAGATTATGAATTGATAATTAAGCCTAACGAGAGGTAACTTTCGAATCTCAATTTTCAATTCTCAATTAATATACCTATCTTCGCGATAAACAAAATGTAAAGAATGAAATACAATACAGAAGGAAAAAGATTGACTTTGCCCGAATACGGACGCAATATCCAAAATATGGTGGACTATTGCGTGACTATCCAAGACAGGGAAGAGCGTAAGCGTTGCGCCAACACGATTATCAACATCATGGGAAACATGTTCCCGCACTTGCGTGACGTAAACGACTTTAAGCATATCCTTTGGGATCATCTGGCGATCATGGCCGATTTTAAGCTCGATATAGACTATCCGTACGAGATCATCAAGAAGGAGAACCTGTATAGCCGTCCGCCTCGTATCCCGTACAACAATAACCGTATACGCTACCGCCATTACGGAAAGACCTTGGAGCTGATGATCCGCAAGGCCACGGAGCTGCAACCCGGCATGGAGAAAGACCAGCTCGTGCGACTGCTGGCCAACCAGATGAAGAAATCGTTCCTTACTTGGAACAAGGAAAGCGTGGACGACCGTAAGATCTTCAAGGATCTGGACGAACTCTCCGGCAGCAAGATCGTATTGAGCGAGGAGGAACATAAACTGGCCGAGAGCCGTGATATATTGGCCCGTAATAACAGTGGCGCCCACAAAAGAAACTTTACGCGTAAAGGCAGATGAGCTCGTTCGTTATAGAAGGTGGTTATCGCTTGTCCGGCGAGATCGTCCCGCAAGGCGCCAAGAATGAGGCGCTGGAGGTGATCTGTGCGACATTGCTAACACCGGAGAAGGTGACCATACACAATGTGCCCGATATCTTGGACGTGAATAACTTAATCCAGCTCCTTAGGGATATGAGGGTCAAGGTGGAGCATCCGTCCGCCGATACCTATACCTTTCAGGCGGACGACGTGGACATGGAGTATTTACGTACCGAGGAGTTCCTGCGCAAGAGTGGTAGCCTGCGGGGTTCCGTGATGATCGTAGGCCCGTTGGTAGCCCGCTTCGGCAGGGCGCTGATCCCGAAACCGGGTGGCGACAAGATCGGGCGACGCCGGCTGGATACGCACTTCGTGGGAATCCAGAAGCTGGGCGCTTGCTTTAGCTACGACGCCGAGCGGCAAGTATACGAGATAGAGGCACGCCAGTTGAAAGGCGCTTATATGCTGCTCGACGAGGCTTCCGTGACCGGAACGGCGAATATCTTGATGGCTGCCGTGCTGGCCGAGGGGGTGACGACGATCTATAACGCCGCCTGCGAGCCTTACCTGCAACAACTTTCCACGATGCTGAACCGCATGGGAGCGAGAATCTCAGGTGTCGGTTCTAACCTATTGACAATAGAAGGTGTACGGTCGCTTTCCGGCACGGAGCATACCATCCTCCCCGATATGATCGAGGTGGGTAGCTTTATCGGTATGGCCGCTATGACCGGATCGGAGATCACCATCAAGAATACAGGATATGATAAGCTGGGGATCATCCCGGACGCTTTTCGCCGCTTGGGTATTACCGTGGAGCAGCGAGGCGATGATATTTATATCCCCCGGCATGATTCCTACGAGATCGATACGTTTATCGATGGTTCTATCATGACCATCGCCGACGCTCCTTGGCCGGGGCTTACACCGGACTTGCTGAGCGTATTTCTCGTAGTGGCTACGCAATCCGTGGGAAGCGTGCTGATCCACCAGAAAATGTTTGAGAGCCGCTTGTTCTTTGTGGACAAGCTAATCGATATGGGAGCCCAGATCATCCTTTGCGACCCGCACCGGGCTACGGTGATCGGGCTGGGCAACCGCTTCAAGTTACGGGGCTCTACGATGGTATCCCCGGATATCCGTGCGGGTATCGCCTTGCTGATCGCCGCCATGAGCGCCGAGGGCACCAGCACGATCCATAATATAGACCAGATCGACCGGGGATATCAAGGGATCGATAAGCGATTGAACCGGATCGGGGCACGTATCACGAGGATTTAAAGATTTTAGGCGATGATTAGAGAAGAAGAGGTTTTCAAGATCGGGCAGTTTGCCAAGCCCCATGGCATCAAGGGGGAGTTGTCGTTGGTGACGAATAGCGATGTGCTGGAAGATGCCGAGGACCCGTACATTGTTTGCGAGATGGATGGTATCTTGGTACCGTTCTTCGTGGAGGATTTCCGCTATAAGACCGATACGGTGGTCTTGGTGAAACTGGAGGACGTGAATTCCGAGGAGGATGCTCGTATGTTTGTGGGCAAGGAGGTGTTTTATCCTTTGGACGCCGTGGACGAGGAGGATCTCGTGGGGGATATGACGTGGGACAGTTTTATCGGTTATACCGTGACGGACGTACAGAAAGGCTATTTAGGAGAGATAACAGACGTGGATGAGACGACAATCAACGTCCTTCTGCGTGTCGATCATAAAGGCGAGGAGCTGTTGATCCCAGCCGTGGAGGAGTTGATCACCGAGGCCGATCATGAGGCCCGTAGCCTCACTGTGTCTTTGCCGGAGGGACTGATTGATTTATAATTGAGAATTTATAATTGAAGATTAGGGGTTGAAAAAGAAGAATACGAAATCGTTTTGGCACCGGATCCGGTTTAAATATAAACTTTCCTTCATCAATGAGGGGACGTTGGAGGAGGTGTGGTCTTTCCGGCTTTCGCAGTTATCGGCGTTTGTCACTTTGGCGGTGTTCGCCTTTTTCTTGATCGCCGTTACCGCTTTTATCATCATCAAGACACCGATTCGCAACTACTTGCCGGGTTATCTCGACGTGGAGGTTCGCAAGGAGATTATGCAGAATGCCTTGCGGGCGGATTCGTTGGAGCGTATGATCGAGATCCAGTCCCTTTATCTGGATAACGTGGCCGGAATCATTTCCGGTACGATGCCCTTGGACTCGATCCGCCAGATAGATTCTTTGGCTAGCAACGATATTAACTATGAGATTCCTCGTAGCAAGGAAGAGACTCGCTTCGTGAAAGATTACGAGGAAGAGGAGAAATATAATTTATCGGTATTGACCGACCCGGGCAAGGTCCCGACCGAGGGGGTCTTTTTCTATAAGCCCGTGAATGGCGTGGTCACCTCTCATTATGAGACGGATGTCCATCATTATGGCGTGGATCTGGCCGCGGCCCCGAAGGAGAGTGTCTTGGCTACGTTGGATGGTACGGTGATCTATACCGGTTTCGATCCGAACCACGGAAACGTAATTCAATTACAACATAAGAACGGATTCATCTCGGTTTATAAGCACAACGAATTGTTGCTAAAAGAGGTGGGAGACCATGTGGTAGCCGGTGAGGCGATCGCTTTGGTCGGGAATACGGGAGAGTTGTCTACCGGGCCGCACCTGCATTTCGAGTTGTGGTATAAGGGCAATCCTGTGAATCCGGAAGAATATATAGCTTTTTGATATTCCATGAAAAAAAGACAGTTAGCGATATTAGGCTCGACCGGTTCCATCGGAACCCAAGCCTTGGAGGTAGTGAGCGAGCATTCCGATCTTTTCGAGGTGTATGCCTTGACTGCGAATAACCAAGTGGACTTATTGATCAATCAGGCCCGGAAATATATGCCGGAGGTGGTGGTGATCGCCAACGAGCGGAAATATCCCGAGCTGAAAGAGGCCTTGGAGGACTTGCCGATCAAGGTATGGGCGGGTGCCGACGCTATCGCCCAGATGGTGCAGTCGGAGCCGATCGATATGGTGCTGACGGCGATGGTGGGTTATTCCGGCTTGCGACCGACGATCTCGGCGATCAAGGCGGGAAAGGCGATCGCCTTGGCGAATAAGGAAACTTTGGTCGTGGCCGGCGAGCTGATCATGAAGCTGGCCGCCGAGCATAAGGTGCCTATCTTGCCGGTGGACTCGGAACATTCGGCCATTTTTCAATGTTTAACAGGTGCGTACGATAATCCGATCGAGAAGATCTTGCTGACGGCTTCCGGCGGTCCGTTCCGGCGGAAGACGCTGGAGGAGCTGGCTACCGTGACGAAGGCGCAGGCCTTGAGGCATCCGAACTGGACGATGGGGGCGAAGATCACGATAGACTCGGCCTCGATGATGAACAAGGGCTTCGAGATGATCGAGGCGAAATGGTTGTTCGATGTCACGCCGGATCAGGTACAGGTGGTGGTGCACCCACAGTCGGTGATCCACTCGATGGTGCAGTTTGAGGATGGCGCCGTGATCGCCCAGCTGGGAATTCCCGACATGAAATTGCCGATCGCCTACGCTTTCTCGTTTCCGACACGTATGAGGAGCATGGCGCCCCGTCTGGATTTTAACCAATATTCGACTTTGACGTTCGAGGAGCCGGATATGGAACGTTTCCGCAACTTGGCTTTCGCTTTCGAGGCGGCCCGCCAAGGAGGGAATATGCCCTGTATCTTGAATGCCGCCAATGAGGTGGTGGTGGCTGCCTTCCTGCAAGATCGTATCGGCTTCTTGCAAATGAGCGACGTGATCGAGCGGACTATGCGGAAAGCCTCGTTTATCGTCAATCCCTCGTATGAGGATTACGTGGCTACCGACACCGAGGCTAGGCGGTTGGCGGCCGAGTTATTTTGAAATAATTTAAAACAGAACAAACAATAGTAGATGGAAACTTTTTTGATTAAGGCGTTACAGCTCATCTTGAGCTTATCGATACTGGTGATTGTCCACGAGTTCGGGCATTTTATCTTCGCCCGGATTTTCAAGGTGCGGGTAGAGAAGTTCTACCTCTTCTTCGATCCGTGGTTCTCGCTATTCAAGTACAAGCCGAAAAACAGTGACACGGAATACGGTGTAGGCTGGCTTCCGTTGGGAGGATATTGTAAGATCTCCGGTATGATCGACGAGAGTATGGACAAGGAGGCGATGGCCCAGCCGCCCAAGCCTTACGAGTTCCGCTCCAAGCCGGCCGGACAGCGTTTGATGATTATGGTAGCGGGCGTGGTGTTCAACTTCTTGCTGGCTTTGTTTATTTATTCCATGATCTTGTTTACGTGGGGCGATACGTACTTGCCCTTGAAGAACATGAAGATGGGTATGAATTATAGCGAGACGTTCCAGAACGTCGGTTTTCATGACGGTGATATCTTGCTGAGAGCGGACAATGAGGAGTTGGAGCGTTTCGGTAGCGACAGTTTCCGCAAGGTGGTGGAGGCAAAGACCGTGACGGTGCTCCGTGACGGGCGGGAGACCGTGATCTCCATACCGGAGGATATGATGCAACGTTGCATGCGTGACGGAAAAGGCTTCGCCGATCCTTTGCGTATCCCGATGGTTGTTCGTGAGCTTCCCGACAAGAATGCCCCGGCGGCTCTTGCCGGCATGCAGCCGAAGGATAGCGTGGTGGCTATTAACGGTGTGGCTACCCCGACGTTTTATGATGCCTCTGGGTTATTGTCAGAGAATAAGGGTGAAGAGGTGACAGTAGATTTCTACCGGAACGGCCAGTTGGAGTCCTTGACCATGAGGACGGACTCGGCCGGGAAAATTGGCGTAGCGGTGATGTTGCCTACGGATCTCTATCAGACCGTGACCCGCAAATACGGTTTCTTCGAGTCGTTCCCCGCCGGTATTAAATTAGGTATTAATACCTTGAAGGGATATGTGAACGACATGAAATATGTGTTTACGAAGGAAGGTGCCTCCAGTTTGGGCGGTTTCGGTACGATCGGCGGATTGTTCCCGTCTGTCTGGGATTGGCGGATTTTCTGGGAACGTACGGCTTTCCTATCTATCATCTTGGCGTTCATGAATATCTTGCCGATTCCGGCCTTGGATGGCGGACACGTGATGTTCTTGATCTATGAGGTAGTGGCCCGTCGCAAACCGAGCGATAAATTCCTAGAGTATGCCCAAATGGCAGGTATGTTTATCCTGTTCGCTTTATTGATCTATGCGAATGGAAATGACATCTTCCGCTTCTTCTTCAAGTAGCGTATGTCTCTACAGCTAGATACAAAAAAACTCCCGGATCACATAGAAAAGTGATCCGGGAGGTTTTTTTGTATGAATAAAGTCCTCTTTCTTATTTCAGGATGTCGTTGATAGAAGCGAGGATCTTCTTGGAGTTCTCGTCTTTCGGGTCGAGTTCGACTGCCTTTGTCAAATATTCTTTCGCTTGCTTGAAATCTTTGTCGGCTTTCGCTTTCTCGGCGTTGTATTTATCCGGCTCGGAAGTAGCGATCGGGGTAGCGGCCTGTAATATCTTCGCTCCGTTGCCATACAGCATGGCGCCAAGGCTGTAGTAAGCGTTGCTCTGGTAATCCTTGTTCGATACGGCTAGGACCTCTTTGTACATTTTCTCGGCACCGGCCAGATCTCCCTTCTTTTGGGCGGCTTGTCCTTGTTTGATGCAGTAACCGTAAAGCAACTTTTCCAGATTGGTCTTATTCTTGTTTCCATCGGGAATCACTTTTAATCCCTCTTTTACCGTAGTCAGGAATTCTTCTGTCTTGTTTAAGTTACGGTAAGCCATGGCCTCGCCTACATAAGAGTCGTCTACGTTGTAGTTCATCTTAACGGCCATGTCGAAATACTTGGCGGCCTCGGCGTAGTTCTTCGCTTGATTAGCGGCGTATCCGCAATTGAAGATACGGGCCGTGTCTTGGTAATTGTTTTGTTTCAAGTATTCGCCGTATTTTGTTACGACGGTAGCGTAATCTTTTGCTTTCAAAGCAGCGTCACCTTCATCTCTTAATTTGTCAGCGTCTTGTGCGAATAGGTTTCCGACACATAGGCATAAAGCCACTAATAAAACAATTTTCTTCATGGTAATTATTAAATTTGATTGATTTTGTGCTCTAAGTTAAGGCGTGCGGGAAAAGAAGCCAAGATATTTTACGTTTTTTAGAAAACAATAAAAATAGAAAACATAAAAAAGGGATTGCTTACGGCAATCCCTACTGATGAAAGATTCTTTGAAACTTATGCTTTGAGTGAAGGAAAAGCCTCAGCCACGGCGGGGTAGACAATCTTTCCTTCCACGATGTTTAATCCCAGTTCTAGGCCCGGATCTTCTTCGCAGGCTTTTTCCCAACCTCTGTCGGCAAGCTTGATCACGTACGGCAGGGTAGCGTTGGTCAAGGCTAACGTGGAAGTCTGCGGGACCGCTCCCGGAATGTTGGCTACGCAGTAATGGAGGATATCGTCTATCTCATAAACCGGATTGGCGTGCGTAGTCGGATGGGAGGTCTCGAAGCAACCGCCTTGATCGATGGCTACGTCTACCAATACGCTGCCCGGTTTTAATAACTTCAACATATCCCGGGTGATCAAGTGCGGGGCCTTGGCTCCGGGGATTAATACGGCGCCGATCACTAAATCGGTTGTGGGTAATTCCTGTTCGATCGTATGCGTGGAAGAGAACAATGTCTTCACGTTTTTCGGCATCGTCTCGGACAGATAGCGCAAGCGGGGAAGCGAGATGTCGGCAATCGTGACATCGGCGCCTAGCCCGGCGGCCATCAAGGCGGCGTTGTGGCCTACCACACCACCGCCTAAAACTAATACCTTACCCGGTTTCACGCCTGGCACGCCACCTAGCAATACGCCTTTGCCACCTTGCGGTTTCTCAAGGAAACGAGCGCCTTCCTGTACGGACATGCGTCCGGCCACCTCACTCATAGGAATCAAAAGGGGTAACGTATGATCTGGGTTCTCCACGGTCTCGTAAGCCAGACAGATGGAGCCGCTCTTTATCATGGCAAGGGTGAGAGCCTCGTCGGATGCGAAATGGAAGTAGGTGAAGACAAGCTGTCCTTTGCGTACCAAGGGATATTCGCTGGCGATCGGCTCTTTTACTTTTACGATCATTTCGGCAATTCCATATACATCCTCAATGGCCGGGAGTATCCGGGCCCCTGCCGCCACATAGGCGTCATCGGCGAAACCACTGTTTATACCAGCCGTGTGTTGTACATACACGGTATGACCTCTTTTCACCAACTCTTTGGCTCCGGCGGGAGTAAGAGCTACCCTGTTCTCGTTGTTCTTGATTTCTTTTGGAATTCCAATAATCATAATGGTAGCATTTAATGGGTTTATATGCCTGCAATATACAAAAAAGAGGAACAGATTGGTATTCTGTCCCTCTTTTTTTATCTTATTTCTTGTTCCTTATAAACCTTGTCCGTGGCAGTTCTTGTATTTCTTGCCACTTCCGCAAGGACATGGATCATTGCGTCCTACTCGTTTCTCGGCACGGACCGGAGCTTGCTTCGGTTGAGGTGCCTCAGCTTGGGTGTTGTTTCCGCTCAAGTCTGTTTTCTCCGTGCGGTAACGGCTCATATCCTCGTGCTTCTCCGGGGCGGCCTCTTGTACGGCGATACGTTGACGGGCTCTTTCCTCGGCGATCGCTTGGGCGGCTTGCTGGGCTACGGCCGCTTGACGGGCTTGCATGGCTTGGCGTTGCTCCTCGGTCGGCTCCTCACGTACCGGGATCTGTCCACGCATCAAGATGGCGGCTGTCTTACGGTTCATGTTGTTTACCATTGTCTTGAACAGGTTGTAAGATTCAAGTTTGTAGATCAACAAAGGATCCTTGTTCTCGTAGCTAGCGTTTTGTACGGAGTGGCGCAGCTCATCCATCTCACGTAGATGCTCTTTCCATCCCTCGTCGATCATATGCAATACGATTGATTTCTGGAAGGATTTAACGATTGCCTTACATTCCGTGTCGTAAGCCTCTTTCAGGTTGCAAGATACATTATACATGCGCTTGCCGTCCGTGATAGGGATCATGATATTCTCGTACATCGCTCCTTGATTCTCGTACACTTGCTTGATGACCGGGTGAGCGACTTGCGTCATGCGTTCCATACGACGTTTATAAGTCTTCAATGCCTCCTCGAACAATTTCTCTACGAGTTGCTCCGGTTTCATGCTCTTGAATTCGTCTTCCGTGAACGGGCTTTCCATGGCGAATGTCTTGAACAATTCCAACTTGAAGCCCTCGAAATCCTCGGCGTGTTGATCGGCGATAGCTGTAGAAGTATCGTAAATCGTGTTCAATACGTCCAGACCGATACGCTCTCCCATCAAGGCGTGGCGACGGCGGGTGTAGATTACGTTACGTTGCGAGTTCATCACGTCGTCGTATTCCAACAGACGTTTACGGATACCGAAGTTGTTTTCCTCTACCTTCTTCTGGGCACGTTCTACGGACTTGCTCAACATATTGTGCTCCAGAACCTCGCCTTCCTTGAAACCAAGCTTATCCATCAAGCCGGCGATCTTCTCGGAAGCGAATAAACGCATCAAGTCGTCTTCCAGTGAAACGAAGAATACGGAAGAACCCGGGTCTCCCTGACGTCCGGCACGACCACGTAACTGACGGTCTACACGACGGCTCTCATGGCGTTCCGTACCGATGATAGCCAAACCGCCTGCGTCTTTCACGTCCTTGGACAGCTTGATATCGGTACCACGACCGGCCATGTTGGTAGCGATCGTAACCGTACTCTTTTGACCCGCCAAGGCCACGATCTCGGCCTCTTTCTGGTGCAACTTAGCGTTCAATACATTGTGCTGGATCTTACGCATCGTAAGCATACGGCTCAATAACTCGGAGATCTCTACGGATGTCGTACCCACCAATACTGGGCGGCCTGCCTCCGTCAGCTGAACGATTTCCTCGATAACAGCGTTATATTTCTCACGTTTTGTCTTGTAGATACGATCGTTCATATCGTTACGGGCGATCGGTCGGTTGGTCGGGATCACTACTACGTCCAATTTGTAGATATCCCAGAACTCGCCTGCTTCCGTCTCCGCCGTACCGGTCATACCGGACAGCTTATGGTACATACGGAAGTAGTTCTGCAAGGTGATCGTGGCGAATGTTTGTGTAGCGGCCTCTACCTTTACACGTTCCTTAGCCTCGATCGCTTGGTGCAGGCCATCGGAATAACGACGTCCGTCCATGATACGACCCGTCTGCTCGTCAACGATCATGACCTTGTTGTCCATAACCACGTACTCATCATCCTTCTCGAATAAGGTGTAAGCTTTCAATAATTGGTTGATGGTATGTACACGCTCGCTCTTGACGGAATAGTTCGCCAATATCTCGTCCTTTTGGGCCTGTTTCTCTTCCTCGGTTCCTGTCATATTCTCCAATTGGGATAATTGGGAAGTGATATCGGGAAGTACGAAGAAGGTCGGGTCGTCCGTCTTACCGGTCAATAGGTCGATACCTTTATCCGTCAATTCGATACTGTTGTTCTTCTCGTCGATCACGAAATACAACTCATCGGTCGCCTCGTGCATATGGCGCATATTCTCGGACATGAAATATTCTTCCGTCTTCAACATTTGAGCTTTTACGCCTTGCTCGCTTAAGAACTTGATCAACGCCTTGTTGCGGGGATATCCCTTGAAGGAGCGGTACAGAAGGATAGAGCCTTCCTCAACGACCTTCTGGTCATCGCTAGCCATTTTCTTCTTGGCCTCGATCAATAATTTGGAGCAAAGGTCTTTCTGCGCGTTCACGACAACCTCCACGTTCGGGCGGAATTGCTCGAATAATTGTTCCTCGCCACGAGGGATCGGTCCGGAGATGATCAGCGGCGTACGAGCGTCATCGATCAATACGGAGTCCACCTCATCGACGATGGAGTAGTTATGCTTGCGTTGTACCAAGTCTTTCGGGCTGATCGCCATATTGTCGCGCAAGTAGTCGAAACCGAACTCGTTGTTCGTACCGAACGTGATATCCGCCTCATAAGCCTTACGGCGAGCCTCGGAATTCGGCTGGTGCTTATCGATACAGTCTACGGAAAGCCCGTGGAACATATAAAGCGGTCCCATCCACTCGGAGTCACGTTTTGACAAGTAATCATTCACGGTTACCACGTGTACACCGTTACGTGTCAAGGCGTTCAAGAATACCGGAAGGGTAGCCACCAAGGTCTTACCTTCACCGGTAGCCATCTCGGCGATCTTACCTTTATGAAGAACGACGCCACCGAATAGCTGAACGTCGTAATGGATCATATCCCAAGTGATCTCGTTACCACCGGCTTTCCAGTGATTGGCGTAGATCGCCTTATCGTCCTCGATGCGGACAAAGTCGAAACGAGCGGCCAGATCCCGGTCGAATTGGTTAGCGGTAACTACCACTTCCTCATTCTCGGCGAAACGGCGGGCCGTATCTTTCATGATGGCGAATACCTCGGGCAAGGATTGCTCCAGTACTACTTCCATCTTGTCCGTGATGGCTTTCTCAATTTTATCTACCTCGGCCCAGATCGCCTCACGTTCTTCCAGTTCCTTATCCTCGATGCCTTTGCGAAGCTCTTCCACTTGCGCTTTCTCCTCGGCTACGTAGTCCTGGATACGTTGTTTGATCTCATCTGTTTTCGCACGCAACTCGTCGTTCGAGAGTGCCTTGATTGACGGATATACGGCCTTTACCTTATCTACGTAAGGTGTGATTTCTTTAAGGTCACGCTGCGACTTATTGCCGAACAGCTTCGTCATAAACTCATTAAATCCCATGATTCTTATGTTAATTGATAATTGAAAATTGAAAATTGAAAATTGAGAGTTCAACTTCCGATTGTCAATGAGCAATCATCGTCTGTTATTACTTTGTTGTTTGAATTCAGATAAAATACTTAGGGGAGAACCACCTACCTTTCCCTTCTATGATAATTTTCAATTCTCAATTACCGATTTTCAATTTCCCAAAGCGGTAGGCTTTGAGTAGCGTTTGGTGGCCTGATTCTTAGCACATGGGTTACCGTGGGGGCTACCTCAGTGGCCTTGACTTCGCGGTAGATATGTTGGGGTTTCAACCCGTTGCCCATAAATACCAGCGGGGTGATAACAGCATTATTGCGTATAATCTTGACTTTTTCTTTCGGATTGTCGAGGTTCACTTTCCAACCGGGTTGCAACTCGATGATCAGATCGCCCCGTCTCAGATGGTGCGTACCTTGACGGAACTTGGCGGTTCCCTCGTTCCAGTCACCCGTAAGCAAGCTTCTACCCGTAGTGACGAGTTGTACGCCACTAAATTCCTGTATGAATTCGGCGGCCTTGTTCTGTAAAGTCGTCAAATCCAGCTTGGCGTCTTCTATCGCCTTGCGGTTCAAGTAGATCTGGTTGTCGTAGTATCCTTGTACCCAGCTGGTATGTTGGCCGTAAATGGCCATCAAGTACATATTAAGCAGGGCTAGACAACGTTTCGGGTGAAACTCGCCACCGTTCACCATCAAGCCGTCCGGATAAGACTCCTCGCTTTTATAATAACCGGAACCGGTGAAGACTACCAATGTATTGGCCAAGCCCACTTTCTTGTCGATCGTATCCAATAGCTTCTCGATGTCTTGATCGAGTTGGTAATACGTATCTTGAATCTCCCGGGTGTATTCCTTGCTCATCGTACCCCGGTAATTGCCCGCGTAGTACGTGATAGACAACATATCCGGGCAACTGCGTGTACCAAACCCTCCGTACTCTAGGAACTGGAGGGCCAAACGATTGATCTCCTTATTGATGAACGGCGAGGTCTTCAGGTTCGGATAGCAGTTCGCAAACTTCTCGCTGAACGTATAGCGGAAAGGTAGATCGTCTAATACGTAAGGAAAGGCATTGTATTTCTCCATTGGAAGGGTAGGAGTCCATACCATGGTTTCCAAGCGTGACGCCAAAGATTCCGGGCCGTTATTATAGCGGTCTACGTACCAAGGGATTCCCTTATAATACGTCGTGGTAGCCCATTTCCCGTTGGTGTTATCCATCCAGAAAGCTCCGTTCGCCGCATGTCCGGCGGAAAGGATGGCGCTCTCGGCATCCGGGGCGATGGAATATACGTCGCTTCTTCCTTGAGAGGCGATTTTCAACTCGTCGCCGATCGTGGAACTGAATAAATTCTTGGGCGAATAATTCTCTTTCGTGTAATTACCCAGATATTCAGGATCATTTAAGATCGAGACCTCTTTCTCTTTCTCGAAATCAAATGTCTTATCTCCGGCGATACCGCTGAAGCAAGGGTTGCTTCCGGTAAAAAGAGTCGCGAACGCGCTGGCTTGGTCTATGTCAGAGAACTCGAAGCGGATATTGTTATACACCAACCCCTCGTTCATCAAACGCTTGAAGCCCCGTTCGCCAAATGTATTATAAAAGTATTCTATATAGTCGCCCCTTAGCTGATCCACAGTAATACATACCACCAATTTGGGGGTACGCTGCTGCGCCTCAAGGTTTGTTACCACGAGGATAGCGATAAGTGACGTTATAATTTTTCTCATCCGATTCTCCATATCTTTCTGTAAACACCCCAACCCGAACGAACCCAAATCGAGGCTACAAGCGGAATAAAGGCACTGTTTAGATGTTGCGGAATGAAATGCCATCCCAGTAACATCAGCGTAAGCGCCGCAAAGTTAATAAAATGATAGTAATATGCAGCCTTCTTCAGCTTTTTTACGCAAAACAAAATAACAGCGATCAAATCGAGCGGCTGTAACCATACCAAAGACCAGTTCGGCCACGTGCAGGGATGGACGGATATGAAGCTAAGAAAGAAGAGGATGACACCTCCGGCTCCGGCTACCGAGAAAAGGACACAATCCACCCACAGGAAGTATTTTTTTTTGCGCCATTCGATCCAAGTAAGCCCTAAAACGATTCCGAACAGAAGCCAAGCGCAGACTAAAGGGGTGAATAAATCCCAGATATCTTTTTCCGGCTCGTCGGCTTCCCCGGCTCCGATCACGTGGGTCTCGCTCACCAATGGGCGGATTGTCCCGTCCGGGCCCGTGATGGTGGCTTTAGAGAACGCTTCTTTTAGATAAGGGGGGAGGAAGAGCATCTCGTGCTGGGTGGCCTCCCGGTCGGTGGGGCTGCCTAGCGCTAGGTCGCATCCGAATGTGAGCCACGGATGGTTTCGGGTACAATAATTAATAAGATCCCGGAAGGTCTGGGATTGATAGGGATACTGATAATCGATGCTCCCGTTGATCTCCTTTTCCAATATCGCGGCAGGGCGGGTAGCGCAATTATCGAAGAAGAAGTTATAACGATATACCCTGTTCTCCGGCCTGTAATTAATAAGCAGGGCATCCCATATATGTTCTTTCTCTTCTTGGGTGAGGTTCAATACTTGTTCCGTGATATCGCTGCCCCGCATTTGGTACTCGATCACGTAGTCTTGGAAATCGGCTACTCCCAGTTTATAATCCGTCTCTCCTTTAGCGAATCGGTAGATAAAATTAGGTTTGGAGAAATCAAATATACCGTAATTGAATATATAATCTATATTTTGCTTGGGATCGTATATGCGTAGAGCGGCATGCCCGTACACGGTGAATACCTCTTCATCGTATGGTGCGCTGGTCATCAGACTGATACGGGCTTCCTCGCTCAGTTTGGGTTGCGCTATCGCCGATAGGGAAAGAATCCCCAGCAGGAATAGAAATATGCTTTTTGTCATTCTCTTCTTGATTATTTGACGCAAAGGTAGATTATTTTTCTTAAACAGTATAGATCGTTTAAGCATAACATATGGCTTTATGTCGAGAAAAGAGATAGCTTTGTTTTTATTATAAAGGGAAAAGGAAACTTGGTTACGTCTTTGATTATAAGAGTGTTGCAGTTTTTGTGGATTTTTTTTAAGAAACTTTAGTTTCTTCTAGGGAAAACAAAAGTTTTCCTATGAGGAAACAGAAGTTTCCCTTGCACAAAACTCTAGTTTCTAGCTAGAGAAACAGACGTTGTTTTTAGAAGGAGCATTGAGGAGATAAAACAAAATTAGGCGACCATCCTTATTTGGATAATCGCCTAATGCCTGATAGAGCGGTAGGCGAGGCTCGAACTCGTGACCCTCAGCTTGGGAAGCTGATGCTCTACCAACTGAGCTACTACCGCATTGCGAGTGCAAATGTATACAAATCTTTCTTTTTTTAGTAACTTTGGCGAGAAAATTTTATAAAAAAGAATTAAGTATGGAAAAACTAGTCTTGATAAAGGTAGGAGGGAAGATCGTTGAGGAAGAAGAAACGCTTCGTCAATTATTGAACGATTTCGCTGCTATCGAGGGATATAAGGTCTTGGTGCATGGGGGAGGACGCTCGGCTACCAAGCTTGCCGCCCAACTAGGGATCGAGAGCAAGATGGTGAACGGTCGCCGTATTACAGATGCCGAGACCTTGAAGGTCGTGACAATGGTCTATGGCGGGTTGGTGAATAAAAACATCGTAGCGGGCTTGCAGGCGTTGGGCGTAAACGCTTTAGGATTGACTGGTGCGGACATGAATTTGATGCGCTCCGACAAACGTCCCGTGGCAGAGGTGGATTATGGTTTCGTAGGCGACGTGAAAGAGGTGAATGCCGATTTGCTAGCCTCTCTTATCCATCAAGGTATCGTGCCGGTACTGGCTCCTCTTACACATGATAAGCAAGGCCATATGTTGAATACGAACGCTGATACGATAGCGGGAGAAGCCGCTAAAGCGTTGGCGAAACATTTTGAGGTGACATTGATGTTCTGTTTCGAGAAAAAAGGCGTTTTGTTGGACGAGAACGATGATGAGAGCGTGATACCGGAAATCGATCGTATAGCGTTTAAGGGATATGTAGAACAAGGAATTATCCAAGGGGGCATGATCCCGAAGCTGGAAAACGCTTACCAAGCGATAGACGCCGGGGTGAAGCAAGTGATTATTACGCAAGCCTCGGAGATTCACCAAGGAAAAGGGACGAGAGTCTTTTAAATAGATGAGGGGCTGTTTATGGCCCCTCACGTACATTATATAATAGGTCTATCAAAGACTCCGAATCTTGATATTACGGAACCAGATTAATGAATCTCCATGTTTTCCTTGTAATCCGATAAATCCTTTGGTCGGTAATTCGGCGAAAGGTTTGGGCAACCAACTTGGGATATCGCTTCCATCCGGGTTCTTGGTGCCGGAAGTCCATTTGCTCATATCCATTTCGGTAACTTTCTTTCCATTGAGGATAACCATGATATGTTGTCCGGCGCATTTGATACGCATATGATTCCACTCTCCGGGTTTTTTGACTACCTTGTCTTGCACGGCGCCTAGATGTCCGTAAATGGCTCCGCATTTCTCATACGGCTTGCCGTTTCCCCATTTTTCACAATGGTCGTCCGCTATCTGTATTTCTACCGAGTTGGGTATCCAATCCTTCGTGTCCGTACAGTAAACGACTACTCCGCTGTTCGTGCCCACGTCGGTCTTAAAATCAAGATCCAGCTCGAAGTTCTCATATTCATCCTTTGTCCAGATAGACTCGTCCTTCACGGCACCTAACACGCCATCAGTCTCGCTCCAAACTTCCGGATTGTAGTTGGCGTTTTCCAGATTTTTACCGAAGAGAGGCTTCCATTTATTGTTATCCGCCGCGAATGAGGAGAATGTACTTGCCACACACCATAAAGTAGCCATGGCTAAAAGAAAATGTTTCATGCTATTAGTTTTAAAGATTTACGTGAGGCAAATGTATTCATTTATTTTGGAAGGAACATAGTCTACGAAGAACGATTTTATTTACAAGTGAAAGCGAAATAGGTTGAAATGCTATGATTCTTAAGGAAATCTTCTTTTTTTTATCAAAGATCAAATAGTTTGTTAAAATGATATTAAAATCTTGTATAATCTTTATTGTTGTAAAATAGATTAACTAAAAAACACCTATTGCTTGATTGGTTTTGTGTTATTATGATATTGCTTATGTGTCAAAATATACATTTAATAGGTCTGGAAATGACGTTATGAAATATATTTGACTGTTTTAATGACACAAAATCATGGTATTATTTGTTTTTAACAGAAAATATTCTTTATATTTGCAGTGTGAGGATTAGGTGTATGTGTGATTGTATGTAAAAGTAAAGTAAATATTTTAATGTAATTTTATATATATGCATGTATAATCCTGCTGTTTTAAACTAAGTTCTTCGTAAACTATGGTAAGTTATGTGTGAAATTTGATTTAAATAATTAATTGTTAAATAAAAAGCGTGTTTATGAGAAGGTTGACTTTTTTGTTATTATGCTTGTTTATAGGCATAGGAGTCGCAACGGCACAGACGATGAAGATAACAGGTAATGTTATATCATCGGAAGATCAGCAACCCGTGATCGGTGCGGCTGTCGTTGTGAAAGGCACTACGATTGGTACGGTTACGGACTTTGAGGGAAACTTTAGTTTAGATGTACCGAGAGACGCTAAGATGATCTTTATTTCTTATGTAGGATTGAAAACGAAGGAAGTACCTGTGGCATCCGTGATCAACGTTGTTTTGGACTCGGATTCAAAAGCGTTGGATGAGGTGGTTGTAACCGCTATGGGTTTGACTCGTGAGAAGAAAGCCTTGGGTTATGCCCTGCAAGAGGTGAAATCTGATGAGTTGACAAAAGCTGGCCAACAGAGCTTGGCGACCTCACTTTCCGGTAAGATCGCCGGTGTGCAGATTACTTCTCAAGGTGGACAGGTTGGTGCGTCGCAGAATATCGTGGTTCGCGGTAATTCCTCTTTTGGTAATAACCAACCGTTGATCGTTGTGGACGGTGTGCCTATCGCTAATGATAATGCGAAAGGTGCCACTGTAAACTTGGGTTCCGGCTTGAATGATATTAATCCGGAGGATATAGAGTCCATCTCTGTGTTGAAGGGTGGATCTGCCGCTTTGTATGGTATGCGTGCCGGTAATGGCGTTATCTTGGTTACTACTAAATCCGGTAAGAAAGACAAGGGTGTATCTATCTCTTATGAGGGTGATATCACGATTGACCGGGTTTATAATTTGCCTAGATTGCAGAATAAGTACGGACAAGGCTATTACGCTTCCGAGTATGATTGGAAGGAAGCGCAAGCGGGGGGATATTCTGGCGATTATCAAACTTTTGCCTTGGAGAATGGTTACAATTATGTAGATGGTATGGGTAGTGGTATCAACGATAACGCGGATGAGTCTTGGGGACCTCGCTTGGATATCGGATTGAATTTGCCGCAATACAATAGCCCGGTGATCGATGGCGTGCGTCAGGCTACTCCTTGGGTTTCCTGCCCGGACAATATCAAGAATTTCTTCCAAACGGGTTATTCAATGAATCATACGGTGGCTTTGTCTGCCTCTACGGATAAAACGTCTACACGCGCATCTTTATCTTTCCGTGATCAAAGCGGTACGACCCCGAACACTGATCAGAAGCGCTATGCTATGGCGGTGAACACGAAAATGACGTTTAATAAGTATATTGATTTCGACTTGTCTGCGAATTATATTCGCACGAAAAGCGCGAACTTGCCGGGTACGGGATATAACAGTACGAATGCTTTGCAGTCTATCATGCAGTGGTTTGGTCGTCAAGTTGATTTGAAGGATTTGAAGAATAATTGGGATCAAGTGGATGAGTATGGAAAATATACGCATTATAACTGGATACAGTCTTTCCATGCGAATCCGTATTGGACATTGAATAAGAATACCAATAGTTATGATCGTAATCGTTTCTATGGCAAGACCTCTTTGTATATCAAACCGACCGATTGGTTAAAGTTTGAAGGTCGTATGGGCTTGGATCATTACGATTCTAATCAGTTCTCTCGTATTTTATGGAATATCGACTATCCGAATGGATATTTCCGTAGCTTCGACCGTTCGATGACTGAGTTTAACGCGGACTTTATCGCCTACGTGAACAAGAACTTCGGTGATTGGGCCTTGAATGGTTTGGCTGGAGCCAACTATCGTGATTATCAAACAGCTATCATGGGGACAGGTGCGGACGAATTGACCGCAGAGGGGTTGTTTACCGTAGCGAACGCTCATGGAACCCCGTACACCTTGAACGACCATGAGAAACGTCGTTCAAACTCTGTATACGCTAATGCCTCTATCGGCTACAAGAATATGGCTTATGCCGAGGTAAGTGTCCGTAATGACTGGGACTCTACGATCAAGGACGCTTTCTTCTATCCTTCTTTCAGTGGTAGCTGGATCTTGACCGAGACATTCCCCGGATTGCAAAATGGCGATTATTTGAATTTCTTGAAATTGCGTGGTGGTTGGGCAAAGATCGGTTCCGCAACGGACCCGTATCGTTCGAACGCTTATTATTCATTGATCAGTTCTTCGTTCAATGGTACTACATTGTTCTATAATCCGACAATCCTTCCTCCTACAAATCTTCGTCCGGAGAGCGTAAAGACTTGGGAAGTTGGTGTTGAGGCTAATTTGTTCAACAATCGTTTGCATATTGATGCCGCATATTATAATAAGGTGACGAGCGATCAGATCATGAATGCGAATGTGGCTACCTCTACCGGTTATACCTCTATGTATATCAACGCTGGAAAGATCAGCAACAAGGGTGTCGAGTTGCAGGTATCCGGTGATATCATCAAGAATCCGAAGGGATTCAACTGGACGGCTACGTTGAACTGGGCGAAGGATAAGAGCCGAATCGATGAGCTTTATACAGATCCCGTTACCGGACAGTCCTTGGACGCTTACCAAATCGGTAGTAGCTGGAGCGTGAAGAACTATGCTATGGTCGGTAAGAGCTGGGGTACTTTGGTAGGTACTGGTTACGTATATAATGAGGATGGCTCGATCTTGGTAGAGGATGGTATTCCTGTGTACGAGGCCGGAAAAGAGATCGGTGATGTTACGCCGAAGTGGTTGGCTGGTTTCAGCAATGAGTTCTCTTATAAGGATTGGAGCTTCGGTTTCTTATTGGATTTCCGTTTGGGTGGTGACATATATTCTGTTACACAAGCATTCGGTTCTCAGACGGGTATCTTGAAACACACGGCAGAAGGCGATTTGCGTGAGAATGGCGTCGTACTTGGCCAGAATTATATGACGGACAAGGTCTTCAAGACCGCAGATGGTAAGATTAATGATGTCGCTGTCAACGCGGAGGACTTCTTCTATAATTATTATACGATTTGTGAGATGTCTGTATTCGATGGTTCTTACTTGAAATTGCGTGAGGCTCACCTGACATATAATTTCCCGAAATCAATTCTAGAGAAGACTAAATGTATCAAGGCCGCTCATGTATCATTGGTTGGTACGAACTTGGCGTTGCTTTGGGTGCATAAGTCAAATATCGCTCATATTGATCCGGAGTCTACAAGTACCGGTGGTGATGATCCCGAGACTGCGGCTACAAGCAGAGGATTCAACTCTGGTGTAGGTTTTGAGTCCAACTCTTATCCTCCTTCTCGTAGTTTTGGTCTTAAGTTAGGTGTAACATTTTAATCAACATTAATCTGAGGAATTTAATATGAAAAGATATATCAAGAATTTCATGATGGCTATGATGGTCGGCGCTACTGTATTCGGTAGCTCGTGTACCGATTCGTTTGAGGAGGTCAATACAGACCCAGATAGCCCTACGGATGTGCCTACGACGAATCTTCTGGCGTATTCTTTATATTACACATCCTATCGTCTGTATGATCGGTGGTTCGCAATGGATGAGCCGATGACTTTCTGCGGATATGCTTCGAAGATGACTTATATCGACGAGTCCCGCTATAATTTCCGTACGGGTGTACAGGATACGAACTGGGAGTATTTGTATCGTATATTGAATAACCTGAAAGATATCGAGAAGCGTGCCACGTTTAATGAGACTCCTAATATGCTGAACGTATCGAAGGTTATGCAGGTTCATTTGATGCAGGTGGCCACGGATCGTTGGCGTGATGTCCCTTATACGGATGCCGCTAAGATGACGGATGGAATCTTGCAGCCGAAATACGATAAGCAAGAGGATATTTATCCGGGCTTATTGGCTACGTTGAAGGAAGCAGCGGATGGCTTTGCCGATGGTGGTAGTGATGACTTAGGCGAGGGAGACCTGTTATTCGGTGGTGATATCGAGAAGTGGCAGAGATATTGTAATTCTATGCGTCTTCGTTTAGCGATGCGTATCTCAGAGGTTTCCCCGGCGTTGGCTAAGGAGACCGTAGAGGAAGTTATGGGTAATCCCACTAAGTATCCGATCATGGAAAGCAACGATGATAATGCTTTCTTCTGGTGGATCGGAACAGACCCCAACTATTACGAACCGATGGCAGACGGTTATCGTACACGTAAGACGGAGTATTGTGCCGCAGACGTGATCGTGGATCATATGAATACACGTGAGGACCCTCGTCGCTCATCTTATTTCCAACCCACAAAAGAAAGTGTGGAGGCCGGTGAGCCTAAGTATGTAGGTTATACGATCGGGGCGAAAGCGAATGCGGTAGCTTCTAAATATTCCATTTGGGGAGCACGTTTCTTTACGGACTTGGCTGGTTTTTCTCCTTATATGCGTGTCGCTGAGCCTTGGTTCTGTGTCGCTGAGGCATCTATGTTGGGATGGAATACCGGAATCTCCGCAGAGGACGCATACAATAAGGCTGTTACCTATTCCATGGAAGAGAATAGCGTATCTGCCGAAGATATAGCGGATTACCTTGCGAACGCGGGTAAGTTCACGAATGATAAGAAACAGATTTATTATGAGGAATGGGTTGCCATGTTCAAGCAAGGAATGGAAGGTTGGTCATTGTATCGCCGTACAGGCGTGCCAGACAACTTGTATCCGGCTCCGGGCCGTCCGGCAAACTATTCTAATCATAACGTACCTCCATTCCGCTCTCCGTATCCTGATAAGGAACGTAATTTGAACAATGCGAATTGTGCTCCCTTCGATGCGGAAGTCGTGGATAATTTGTGGGGTAAACAAATGTGGTGGGATACACGTACAGGCGTTCATTAACTACTAGTTAACATAGACATACCAAGTGCCTGTATACTATAGAGGGGCTGCTCGTGATGAGTGCCCCCTTTTTTTGTCATTATGCTGTCATTTTTTAATAAACTATGTATCTTTGTCCGGCTTATTTAGAAAAAAGATGGAAAAAGAAGGAATGATGGTGGTCGATATTAAGAATATCGTTACTCGTTTGCCGGAATTGCGGTTTACGGCACCCGTGAATTGGAGAATTGATGAAGGACAGCAATGGGCTGTAATCGGTCCGAATGGCGCTGGTAAAACCTTGATAGCGGATATTATGCAGCGTAAATTCGCTTTTAAGGAAGGTGAGGTCGTGTTCTCCGGGGATGGTAAGGTGAGTGACTTTATCAAGAGCATAGCGTTTAAGGATATTTATTCGTTGGCGGATTGCCGGAATTCTTATTACCAACAGCGTTGGCATTCGACAGAGACGGAGGAGATGCCTATTGTCGAGGAATTGTTGAAGGAATATGCCGGCTCTGATAATTTAGCGAAGATATTGACTCTTTTCGGTATAGAGGATTTATTGCCTAAGCGGTTGATCTTCTTATCAAGTGGTGAATTACGAAAATTCTTGATTGTCCGGACGTTGCTTAGCCGTCCTCGTGTCTTGATCTTGGATAATCCTTTTATCGGCTTAGACGCTCCATCCCGGGATTTATTGGTAGAGATGCTGGGGCAAATGACAAAATTGAATGGCGTTCAAGTTGTCTTGTTATTATCTAACCCCAATGACATACCGGCAATGATCACGCATGTATTGCCTATCCATGATCGTACTTGCCTGCCTCCGCTGACTCGAGAGGAGTTTATGTCGGATACGGAATTAATCGCCCGTCTTTTTCCAACGGAAGGCATTCATGCATGCGAGGAAGTTGGTAAGGTTCGTTTACCTGTGGATATGAACAAGATAGCCTCTTTACATGAGGTGACTTTACGCATGGAGCATGTGAAAATACGCTATGGTAGCCGTACGATCTTGAAAGATTTGGATTGGGAAATCAAGAACGGGGAGAAGTGGGCGTTATTCGGTCCGAATGGCGCTGGTAAATCTACCTTGCTGAGTTTGGTTTACGCGGATAATCCCCAGTCGTATGCGAATACGTTGTATTTGTTTGATAGAAAGAGAGGTTCCGGGGAAAGTATTTGGGATATCAAGAAGCGTATCGGATATGTATCGCCGGAGATGCACTTATATTATAAGGAGAATGTCCCTACCTTGAATATTGTCGGTTCCGGCTTTTTCGATTCGATCGGCTTGTTTCGTAAGTGTAATGCGGAGCAAGAAACGGTAGCCTTGGAGTGGATGAAAGTTTTTGGTATCGAACATTTGAAAGACCGTTTATTCTTGACCTTATCATCGGGAGAACAACGTTTGGCTTTATTAGCGAGAGCTTTCGTGAAAGATCCCGATTTAATTATATTAGATGAGCCTCTCCACGGTCTGGATGTGAGCAATAAGAAAAAGGCGGCTGCTATTATCGAGCAATTCTGCGATCGCCCGGGAAAAACCTTGATTTACGTAACCCATTACCCGCATGAATTACCTGCTTGTGTAGACAAGCGGTTCGAGCTAGTGAAGCACTCGTGAGCGTACAAAGAAAAAGAGGATGTGCCGTGGTGAAGTGGCACATCCTCTAAAATCAATAAATACTTATGGATAAAGGATTAATATCCTGGGTTCTGTATCAACTGACCTCTTGATACGGTGATTTCTCCGATAGGAATTGCCATGATCGTACGGTAATCGCCCGGCTTAACCTCACCTACGAATTTATTGTTGACAGACTTGCCGTTACGCCAAGCGTCCCAAGCGGTATGTCCTTCCGTGAATAATTCTAGGCGTCTTTCCAGTAAGATATCATCCAACGTGATAGAAGCGACACCGGTATAATTCTCAATACGATTCTTGCGTAACGTATTCATATATCCGGCGGCCGCGGAGGTATCCCCTGCTTTTAGTGCGGCCTCGGCCGCTATTAGGTAAACTTCGGAAAGGCGCACGACCTTTGGATTGTTTACATAGATTTGCCCGTCACGTCCCTTATACTTTTGCGGATAGGTCCCGTCATAGCCATTATCGGTCTCTTTTGCGAATAATTCCGTACGGATATCTCCCGGATGCTTAGCCAGCTCTTCCAGGAAAGATTCAGTAGCGGCACATTCACCGTAGCCGGAGGCATGTGTAAAATAACCGATAGAGTTACGTTGCGCGTTATAATTTGGGGTAACTAAGATCTCGAATATAGCCTCGTTCGTTCCTTCCTTATCCCATGCGCCTATATATTCATCCCGTGTGTATAACTTATAAGGAGAGGAAGCGATAATCTCCTTACAGTCAGCCAGTGCCTCTTTATTCTTTTCTAAGTAAAGGTAAGCGCGTGCGCGGATCGCTAAAGCCCCCCAATAATTGATGTGTCCGGTTTGTTTATCTTTACTCAAAAGAGGCAATGCGGTCTCGATATCTTTCAATATCTGGTCGTATGTCTGCTGTAAGGTCGCCCGGGTCCCGATATAATCCGTGGGATAAACCTCTGTGGAGAGTACGATGCCCAGATCGTTCATATCTGTTGTTGATGGTAATTTAGCGAATACTCTGGCTAAATCGAAATGATACAAGGCGCGCATAGCGTATAGTTCTCCTTTCAATATGTCTACATCCGCACCTTCAAGATTCTCGGCGGCGGCTAATACATTATTAAGGCGAGCTAGACTATTGTAGAATAATTTATAGAAACTATAAACCATCTCATCGTTTTTACCTGTTTGGTAACGATACATGGGGCCGGCATGATTCACCGTGGAGATAGATTGGAAATCCCCACTTCGTAAATCGGCCAGCAATGTGAATTCCGCTCCATACGAGCCTACCTCTGTAGCCTGTTGCTCGTATACGCCATTCACGGCATTTGTCAAATCGGCTACGGAAGAGATTGCGTCTATCGTAGGTAATTGGGTAGATGATGTCTTTTCTAGGACATCATCGCAGGAGGCCGTTAATAAGGCGAACGCTAGACCTACTAAATATATCTTTTTCATATAGATTCTATTTTAATAAATTATAATGTGATGTTTACACCAAAGACAAAGCTTTTAGAGACCGGGGTATCTACCTGGCGATAACCATTCAAGGGAACATCCGGGTCGATGCCTTTTGTCTTTGCCCAGATCATGAACGGATTATTCGCACGGAAGTACACACGCAGATTACTGAATATGTTTTTCAATACCGGTACATTGTATCCCAAGGTGATTTCACGCATACGGATATTGTCAGAAGATACGATGGTACGACTGGAGAAGCGATCCGAGCGATATGGATTCTGGTAGATAGGCTTCGGGTATAAGGCGTTGTCGCCCGGGTTCATCCAATAATTACCCGCTACGCTCTTTTCTAGGTTGAATGAACCTAAACGGAATCCGTCATGATGGAAGAAGTAGTTCGGATAATCGAATATATCGCCACCAAATTGATAGGTAATCAAGAATGAAAGATCGAAATCATATAACCGGAACGTGTTTGTCAAACCTCCCGTTACGTCGGGAATGGCTTTGCCTACGATTCCTTTTTCAGCCTCATCGTACTTGTTCACTACTCCTTTGCTATGATCGTTTGGATCTTTCCAGAATTCTCCTAGTCCTGTATCCGGATTCACGCCTTTCCATTCCGGCAGATAGAAAGTATACATGGATTCTCCCTCTCGGTGCAGATACATATCGCCGTCTCCATATTCGATGTCGTTATGGTTCGGCAATTCCTTGATCGTCGCCTTCTGGAATGTAAGGTTGAAATTCGTGTCCCATGAGAAGTGCTGATTCTTGATGTTTTGGGAATTTACCTCTATCTCGATACCGCTATTGCGTAGCTTACCAAGGTTTTGCCAGTTTTTCTCAAAACCTGTGACGATAGAAGTCGGGATCTCGAATAACAGGTCGGTCGTTGTTTTGTTGTAATATTCTACTGTCAGATTTACTCGGTTGAATAAGTTCCAGTCAAAACCCACATTCATGTTTTTGGACTTCTCCCAACCTAATTCCTCATTTCCTGCTTGATTCCAATAGATGGCGGAAGAGGGGCCATAACCACCAGAGAACGCATATAACGCTTGGTTCGCGTAATATGAGCCCGGCAAGTTTCCATTTGTACCGTAAGAGAAGCGAACTTTTAGATCAGAGAACAATTCATTGTCTTTAAGGAAATTCTCGCCACTGATGCGCCATGCGCCAGATACGGACCAGAAATTCGCCCAGCGATTATCGGTTCCCAAGCGAGAAGAACCATCCCGACGGAAACTGGCAGACAGATAGTATTTATTGTCGTAATTATAGTTGCCGGTAGCCAAGTAGGATACGATTCCGGAGCCAAATACTTCGCTGGATGCGCCATCTGGTTGTCCGTTTCCTAATTCCGGTAACTTGTCGGTTGAGTATTGTTTTGCCGTAGTATAGATGGCTGTCAGTTCGTCTTCTGTTACCTCGAAACCACCTAGGATGTCAAAATTATGAACATCGTTCCATGTATTAGCGTAGCGTAACGTGGAAGAACTTGTTAAATTGCGGTTCTCGTAAGTATAGCGAGATCCCAAGCCGCCTACGGCCTTACCGTCCACGCTGTTGGGAGACCAATACTCAAAGTGTTTCGTATCGATATAGTCGTAACCAAAAATCGTCTTGAACGATAATTGCTTGGAGAATTTTACGCCTAAATCAATGTTAGACATACTACGCATTACACGGGATTTAATCCATTGTTCCTTGCCCAACATTAGATGCGGATTGGAAGCGGCACCCCAGTTTGAGTCGGCGTTGTATGTACCGTCCGGATTCTTTACGGGAGCCGTCGGGTCTGAGGAGTACACCAAGCTCAGTGGAGAAGCAGTACCGATACCTTGATCTTGATTTTGCTGATCACGGAAACCATTTTGGGTAGTGAATGCGATCATTTGCTTAACACCGATAGTCAACCAATTATTTACTTGATGATCTAAATTGATACGACCGGAGAAACGTTCGAAATCGCTACCGATTACGATACCTTCCGCATTATTATAACCAAGACCTACATAGAATTGTGTACGGTCGTTACCTCCGTTTACGGATAATTGATGGTTATGCGTCAAGGCTGTACGGTAAACCTCATCACGCCAATTGGTATCCGTGTTACCCGATGGGTCGTTGAAGAATGCTTCCATGTCGCCTTCCTTGTCAATCAAGGCGTATGCTTGATCACGGTTGCCAGCGAGTCCGTTTAGGATATAATAATTGGAAATCGCTTCTTTTCCGTACAGGAGCAATTCGGAGGCATTCATTGTCTCGTACTGTTTTACAGCCATATTGCTCCAGCCGACCTCGCCATTGTAACTTACTTTCGTCTTGCCTCTTTTTCCGGCTTTGGTCGTAATGATGATAACGCCATTCGCTGCACGAGAGCCGTACAAGGAAGCTGCTGCGGCATCTTTCAACACCGTCATGCTCTCAATATCATCAGGGTTCAAGGAGCTTAGCAAACTGGACTGTTTCCCGTAGTATGCCATATCCGAGTCTGATTTTACAGGCACGCCATCCACGACATATAGAGGAGACTTGGCTGCGCTGATAGAGCCGACACCACGGATATTGATATCACCGGGAGCTCCTGGATCACCAGTGTTGGAGGTTACGCGAACACCGGACATCTTTCCAGAAAGAGCCTTATCCAAGGACTCTTTGGAGCCAGCTACGATATCTTCTGCGTTTACCGCTTTAGCGGATCCCGTGAAAGATGATTTTTTCGCCGTACCATAAGCGACAACCATAACTTCATCCAGCTCTGTCGCCGCCGTATTCAAAACAACTTTCATTACATCTTGGATTGGAGCTTCTTTCGCAACCATTCCGACGTATGAAAATACCAGAGTCTTCGCGGAACTTGGTACATCCAAACTGAACACACCATCAAAATCCGTTACTGTACCTGTAGTAGTACCCTTGACTATTACAGACGCACCAATAATCGGTTCACTGTCTTCGGCGGAAATAACAGTACCTGTTACTTTCCTCGTCTGAGCTGTGGCCAATCCAATGCCTAAAACTAGGCAAAGTAAAAGATAAGTCAACTTGTTCATAGACACACTCTTTTTTTGTTTAACTTATATAATATATTCGCAATAGATATTCAAAGACTTATATTTTAAGGGTCGTATGAATGCAAATGTAACAATAAATTTATTATAACAAATAAATAATTAAAAAATTTCAATAAAACAACAAGAAAAGGCTAATGGGTAGAAAATATGGAGACTTTTTCAACCACAATTTAAATGCCGTAATATGTACACCAAATATTACAGCTTAGATCATCAACAAAGAACCATATTTTTAACATTTTGAAAAATAGGAATATATATTAGGTATGCATTAAAAAATAACTTAGGACGGCTCCGATATAAGTCATAAGTTCTACAACACCCAAAGACCTAGGAAAGGCTTTTCAAGTGATTAGTTATTCACTTCCCAAGCTGTTAGTTAGCGGCTAGGTATAGCCGTTAGTTATTCACTTGAGTAGCCGATAGTCGTTATTATTATTCGCTTATTTTCAATTATTTACGCATAAGTAGCCAATGCCTTCTCGCAATCCGATCCGCAAAGAAATGATCGCATGAAAATTGTAACAAGTTATTTCTTGAGCGTTACTGAATAATCACAAGCAATGACAAGGTTCCGCGAAAACTAAGTAATAATAAAAAATAACCTATTATTCATAGGTTCCGCGAAGACTCTGGTAATTTCTTATGTGGGTATGATTGCTCGTGAGGTTCCGGTACAAGATGTGTTGAGGGTAGTCCTTCAGTCTGGTACCCAGAATCTTGAGGAGGTTGTCGTAACTGCGATTGGTATGAAAAAGCAGGAAAAGGCGTTGGGCTATGCAGCCTCTACTGTGAAGAGTGAAGATTTGAATGCCGCTAAGTCTGGATCAGTGATGTCAGGTTTGACTGGTAAGGTTGCGGGTTTGAATATTACTAGCGGTGGTGCTACAGGCTCTTCTCAGAAAGTAATCGTGCGTGGTATCAGTTCTTTCAGTGCTAATCAACCTTTGTATGTGGTGGATGGTGTGCCTATTATGAATGATTTCCAAGGTGAGGATTCTTTCTCTAACTCCGTGGATTTTGGTAACCAAGCTAATGACATTAACCCAGAGGATGTTGAGTCTGTAACAGTCTTGAAGGGTGCTTCCGCTACTGCCCTTTATGGTAGCCGGGCTGCTAATGGTGTTATCATGGTGACAACAAAACGGGCTGGGGCTGAGAGGCTTTCTGTTACGTACGATGGCTCATTTATGGGATCTAGCGTATTGCGTGTTCCTCAAACACAAGATCGTTTCGGACAAGGATGGGGATCTTTCGGACCTATGGAGAATGGTTCTTGGGGACCGGTTTTGGATGGTCGTGATCATATCTGGGGACCTTACTCAGACGGCTCAGAAGGTTTATTAACTCCGCTTTCTAAGCCTTTCTCGTATGTAAAGAACAATCTTCGTGATTTTTATGAAACTGGTTTTGAGACGAATAATAACGTCTCGATTCGTATGGGTAATGATAAACTTGGTTTTGTTGCCTCCTATGGTAATGTGAAGTCTGACGGTGTATTACCGGGTGACGCTGATTCATATGCTCGTAATACAATCTCGTTAAGAGGTAATATGAAATATAAACGTTTTTCTGCGGAATTAAACTTGAACTATGTCCGTAAAGATATCACACAAGCTGCTGCTGGCCAAGGAGATGATGGTGCAACGATGTTTTCTGAGATTTTGCAACATGCCGTGGATGTAGATATTAGCTCAATGAAAGATTATACGAATCCTTATTTTAATACGGATAACTTCTATACAGCTTATGCGGAGAATCCATATTGGGTGTTAGATCATAATCGTAATAAGTATCAAGATGACCGTGTCTATGGTAAGATCGAGCTTGCTTTTGAGATTATGAAAGGTTTGAAGGCGGTTGGACGTTTAGGTGGTGACTTTACGAACGCTACTCAAAAGAGATGGAATGAAAAAGTGACTTTCGCTTCAGGGTCTTGGAGTGAATTAGGTGGTAAGAAGCAGCAGCCCGGTACTTATACGGAACGTCGTGACAAGGTGGAGCAAATTGATGCGACCGCTTTCTTAAACGCGGATTATAAAATCGGTGAGGATATCGCTTTGAATGGTATGATTGGATGGAACTTGAATCAACAAACGAGTTCTTATTTGAAATCTTATCTGTATGGTTTGGAGCAACCGGGATGGTTTAACTTAGCGAATGGTGTTGATAAGCCCATGACTACGACTTACTCTGATAGACGCCGTTTGGTTGGTTTGTTCGCTCAAGGTGAGTTTGGTTACAAGAATTTCTGGTTTGTGAATGCTTCTATTCGTAACGACTGGTCATCTACTTTACCTCAAGGAAATAATAGCTTTTTCTATGGTGGCGTGAATACTTCATTGATCATCACGGATATGTTTGAGGATTTGAAATCTGATTATCTGAATTTCTTGAAGGTTCGTGCAGCTTGGGGACAGACTGGTAACGATGCTCCGATTTACCGTACTAGCAGTTATTTTACACCGACTCAAATCAGTTTAGGTTTTGGAGATTTATATTTACCTATTAATAATACATTAGGCTTGACAGAGTATAATCGTTTGCCGAGTATGGATCTTCGTCCGGAGATCACGACAGAATGGGAGTTCGGTTTAACAACGCATCTGTTTAACAATCGCTTGGATATTGATGCTGCTTATTATAATAAGAGTACGAAAGATCAGATAATATCTGCTAGTCTGGCTCCGGAGTCTCGCTATACGTCTATGACCCGCAACGTAGGTAAGATTGCGAATCAAGGTGTCGAGTTGGCAGTGAATGGCATTCCTGTTCGTACGAAAGATTTCGAGTGGGGATTAGGTTTTACTTTCAGTAAGAACTGGAGTGAGGTGAAAGAGTTATGGGATGATGTAACTGAGTATAAATTGACAAGTTCCTATCAAGTGGATTTCGTTGCGGAAGTAGGTCAGCCTTTGGGCGTTTTCAAGGTTCCGGCTTTGGCCACGACTGATGATGGTAAGGTGATCGTTGATAATAACGGTATGCCGACAATTGATGCTAGCAAGAAAGAGATCGTAGGAACGTCTACACCTAATTTCTTGATGGGCTTTAATACGCATTTCACATGGAAAGGGATTACTTTATCAGCGGTATTAGATTGGCGTAATGGCGGTGAGTTCTATTCATATACCTCTCAATTGCTTACATTTGCCGGAAACTCTACTTATACGGTGTTTAATAATCGTGAACCATTTGTGGTTCCTAATTCCGTGAAAGTCGTAAATGGTCAATACGTAGAGAATGATATACCTATCGTACATTGGGGAGGTGCTTCTAGCGCTGTTAATACCTACTATAATAACGCCTCCAACTACGCTCAGTATAGAAATTGGATTTTACCTAAAGATTACTTGAAATTAAGAGAGATTACACTTTCTTACTCTTTGCCGAAAGCATGGTTGAAACAAACCCCATTCTCTATGGTTCAAGTTAGTTTGATCGGACGTAATTTATTTATGTGGACCCCGAAAAAGAACAACTACGTAGATCCGGAAGGTACGAATTATGGTAATGACATCTTGTCTGAAATTGGTGAATTTGGTGCGGCTCCGACAAACCGTACGTTTGGTGGTGGTATTAAAGTTGTATTATAATAAGTAACTTTAAAAAGTAAAGATAGTATGAAAAGAAACAATTTAATATATACAGGACTGGTTAGCTGCTTGTTGATGGCGACTACAGCTTGTTCCGATTATTTGGATATTAACCAGAATCCGGAATATCCAACGGAAGCCTCTTCTTCTACTTTGCTTCCTTCTGGTATCGCAGGAGTAGCAAGTATTGTAGGTGGTACTTACGAATTATATGGTAGCATGTGGTCTCAGCAATGTACGCAGGGACATACATCCAACCAGTATAATACATTGGTTAACTATACGATAACTAACGCATCCGATTCTCGTTTGTGGTCTATACCTTATTCAATAGCACTGCCAGACTTGGATTTGGTTATCAAAAGCTCTGAATCGGCTCAAGAATGGAATTATTGGGTAATGGGTAAGACTATGACTGCCTTTATGTATCATATCCTAGTGGACTCTTATGGCTCTATTCCTTTTACAGAAGCTATTCTTGGGAATGAGAATACTACACCGAAATATGATGACAGTAAGACTGTGGTTTATCCGGGATTATTAGCGATGTTGGACGAGATTATCGCTAAAAAAGCGGAAGCTACCGCAGGTGGTTTGCCTTCGGTTACAAAACAAGACTTGGTGTTCGCTGGTGACGTGAATAAGTGGATTCAATTTGCGAAGAGTTTAAAGCTAAAATTGTTGATGCGTGATTTCGATACGAATAAAGCTGCTATCAAGGCATTGCTCGACGAAGGAGATTTGCTGAGTGTAGACGCTAAGATGGACTGTTTTCAAGATTTGGAAAATAAATCAAATCCATTGTATGAGAATGACCGTCGTAAATTGAATTCAACTGTAAATATTCGTGCGTGCGCTACGGTTTGCGATTATTTGAAAAAATATGAGGATCCTCGTTTAAATGATTTTTATTCACCTAATACGGATGGCTCCGGCGAGACAACAGCTTTGAAGTATGGTGACCGCCCAAACTCGGTAGCGGTAACAACTCGTATGATCTCTGTGGCTAAGCTAGGTCCTACAGATCCTGTTTATTTTATGTCTGCTGCTGAGGTAGCGTTCCTGCAAGCGGAAGCTTACGCTCGTTTGAATGATGTGGCTAAAGCGAAAGTGGCTTATGAGCAAGGTGTGAATTATGCGTTTGAACGTTGGGGGTATTCTGCTGCCGAGTTTGTTTCGGAAGGTGCTCCTTATGCTTTCGATAGTACGGACCAAAATTCAATGCTTACCTCTATTTTGACCCAGAAGTGGATCGCTTCCACTCGTTGTCAAGCATGGGACGCATGGTTTGATATCAATCGTACCGGTATTCCTGTTTTAGGGACAAAGCATGTGGATGAGGAAGGATATATTTGGGGGCAGTTGACTCCTTGCATTGGTTCTGCGTTGGCTCCGGGTGAATATCCTCGTCGTTTATTGTATCCGAAGTCATCTTCAGACTATAACCCTAATACTCCGGCGGTAGTTCCGTTAGCGGAAAAACAATGGTGGCATAAATAAATGGGTGTTATAAATGTATATTAATCAGAAAAGCTTTTTGAATATGAAACAGATAAATAAATTACTGGTTATCTTATTGGCGTTGGTCACCTTTTCTTCTTGTGGGACTTATGGTGATTACGAGATAGAATACACGGCTATTTACCCTTTATGTGGCGAATGGGTAGTTAATGTTACAGGTGAGGATGGTGGTGTCTTGGCGGAAGGTGTGACCTGCAATACTTACAATACGACTGATGATGCCACGGATAAGATGTGGATAAAAATGAGTGTTGCCACAAACGACTGGGGAGTACGTGGCAAGATTCATTGCGATGTCACTTCTAAATCTTTTGATGGGGATGGTATCGCTAATCTGCTCCATGCGGATGATGGTATAAATTCTACTGTAACCTTCAATATCTCTGGTAAAGTAATTGTGGATGGTTATACTACTCAAGCCAATACAAAAGTGGATGCCATTGAATTTACCTTGACTCAAAATGGAAAGTCGATGACGGTTAAGGGATTCCGTAAAACAGGTTGGGAAGGTGAAGATTATTGATATGATTTAATATCTCGAAAAGTAGGAGAGGCCTGCCATGTATTTGGTAGGCCCTTTTTATTTACTTGGATATATGGTTTTTTATTAGTAGGTAATCCGTGATAACAAACTTTTAGTTTGTAGATTGTGCTACAAAGAACTTATTATTGTTCCTTCGTGTTTACAATCAGATAATATATAAATGTATCATGGAAAAAGTAATTTACAACTTAGTGTTTAATCGAAAAAAGCAATTGAATGCGGAAGGAAAAGCTTTGATTCAAGTAGAGGCCTATTTGAATAGGCAAAAGAGGTATTTTTCAACGAAGGTTTATGTGAAACCTTGTCAATGGGACAACAAGAGACGTTCCATAAAGAATCATCCGAATATGGATGCGTTAAACCTGTATCTTCAGAACTATGTTATGGAGTTGGAGAGAGATGAGCTGGAGAAGAGACAAGCGAATAACGGTTTTTCGTTGAAGGATCTGCGTGAGGAGGCTTCTTCGACATCTACGTCTTCCTCTTTTCTTGTTTTCATGCGTGAGGAGATTTTACATAGTAATTTGAAAGAATCGACATTAAAAAACCATTTGTCCACTTTGCATGTTCTATCCTTATATAAAAAGGACGTTCTGTTTAAGGATATTAATTTCAATTTCTTATGCGATTTTGAATATTTCTTATTGAAGCAGGAGTATCATCGAAATACGATCGCTAAACATATGAAGCATTTGAAACGATATATCAACTTGGCGATTAATAAGGAGTTGTTCGAGTTGCACAAATATCCATTTCGGAAATATAAGATTAAATATCAAGAGAGTAAGCGTACTCATTTAACGCCTGAGGAGTTAGGTCGTTTGGAAAACTTAAAGCTGGATGGGCAGCGTACATTGCGCCGGTGTCTGGATATGTTTTTATTTAGTTGCTACACGGGATTACGTTTCTCAGACATAGTAAGTATAACGAAAGAGAACTTTTTGATTATTGATGATAAGGTTTGGCTGGTTTATTCATCGGTGAAGACAGATGTGAGTGTCCGTTTGCCGCTATTCCTCTTGTTCGAGGGTAAATCTTTACCTATCTATGAGCGATATAAGAATGCGCCGAGAACCCTGTTTGGTGTTCCCTTATCCTCTAATTCAAACGTGAATAAGCAATTACGCCGAATCAGCCAATTGGCAAGTATTGATAAGAAGGTATCTTTTCATACGGCTCGGCATACAAATGCTACCTTATTATTATATAATGGAGCGAATATAACTACGGTACAAAAGTTGTTAGGGCATAAAAGTGTTCGTACTACCGAGATCTATAGCAATATCATGGATATGACGATTGTCCGCGATCTTGAGAAGATTGAGACACGATTGAAGTTCGGCTAGAATGTGGATTTATAAGAAAGGAGAAAAATATCATTAAGATATTCTTCCCCTTTTTTGAATGTTGTCACTCGTTATGCTTTTATATATTGATTAGCGAGTTCCGCCAGCCCACCATACGTTTTCGGTAAACACATACTGACCATCACCATAAGCAGCTTGTATATTAGGATTAGTCGTAGTATCATCATTACCATACGGACATCTTAACGGGAACTTACCCGGATTTTGCAAGCCATAAATATCCTCACCCAAGCTCTTCAAACGACGTACGTCATTATAGCACTCGGTAGACTCTCCATCTGCGTTCCAGAAAGAAATATATTTCTGAATCATCGTCTCTTTCAAAGGATTAGCATCGAATAAGGGAACGACATTCTCATCAAAGTAAGAAGCGGCCTCCTCCGGTGTCACCTCGTTTGTTACATTCAAGAAACCTCCCCAATAATCAGAAGCGAGGGCAGACTTGATATTAACCTCCATATTAGCCATACCTGCGACAACAGCCTCTTTCAACACTGCTTTTGCCTCATCCTTACGATTTAAACGACACAAAGCCTCTGCCTTCAAGAACAATACCTCATGATAACTTAAGATGTGAGTCGGAGCGGTTTGAGCTGCACAGAACATGGAAACAGTATATTCTAACTGACTTTGCACTAAATCACCATTATGAGCAAGATTCAATAATGGATCATCCTTAGAAGCAATCATCGTTTGGCTGTTAGCCTCCACATAGCAACGTCTGATACGCGGATCATTACGCTCATTCAATTTATCAAACATACTTCGGCTGGCTACTTCACCTAAACGAGAATAGAATACTCCGAAAAATGGGTTGATATTAACACCCACACCATACATAGCATAGCTACATTGCTCGGCTGCCGAGGTGTACGACTTGGAAATATAATCCAACACCTTTTCCATATCGCCCTTAACATCAGCGCTACGTCCCATCAAGCGCATCGTATAACGAGCCTTCAAGCCATAAGCTGTCTTTAGCCAAGCCGAAGCGTCACCTTTATAAATCAAATCTTGATTAGACAGGCTCGTCAGATCTGATTTCTGAAGATCTTCAATTGCGGCATCCACATAGGCCATGATATCCTTATAAATCTCCTCTTGTTTATCGATAGCGGGAGTCATAGATACTGTATAGTCACAAGCCTCTTTCCAAGGTGTATCACCATACATATCTGTCAAGATCGCCAAATTGTAAGCCACGAAAAGTTCCGCAATGCCTTTTGTTATGAAGTTCTGCTCTTCTTCTGCGACTTTGACAGAGATCAAAGCATCTTTCAGTGTCGAATAGGTTCCCCCCCATGAGTTATTAAAGGTAGAAGCCGATGTACAAGAAGAACGGGTTTCCGCATAGTAGAATTGATTATGCGAACCTGTCTCATGTTCCACATACATACCACCATATAAATTGAAATCGCCGCTAACCACGCTAAACGCAGTCGAAGTCATGACATCCGTAAGGATCATCCTTGCGGGAACTGCTGTGGTATGATTATGATCTTTGTTGATCTCATCCATCTTATCCTCAGAGCAAGAGACCAAGGCTGCGGTGAAAACAACTCCCGTCAATAATTTTTTTGAGATATTTTGAAGTTTCATCTTTTGTTTCCTTTATTAGAATTTCACATTTAAACCGAAGCCATAGCTCGAAGCACCCGGCATAGAAAAGCGCTCGAAGCCACCGCCCATATTATTATTACCTTGAGAAGCCTCAGGATCCAAACCTTTCAACTCAGACCAAAGAATGATATTTCTGGCAAAAACATTTAAGTTCACGTTGATTCCATTCTTATCCCATATCGGATAACTAACGGACAACTCACGTAGTTTCAAGAAACCACTGTCATAGATACCAGCTTCGGAAATAAGCGTCATGCGGTCATAATATGATAAAGCGTCTTCGCCTTTGATATCTATGTCATTAGCTACATAGGAACCATCTTCCAACTGCTTTACAGCCGGATGACTAAAACGGAAAGTCTCGGCCGTACGACTTTCAACAGACTCCATACTTGTACCATAATAGTTCAACGTGTTCAATGTACCGCTATACATCTGTCCACCACATTTCCAATCGAACGTAGCGCCGATACGGAATTTGTAGATCTCAAAATTAGTATTGAAACCCAAGAGGAAATCCGGGGAAACCTTACCGATCACACCCTCACTACCGATCTGAGGCAAGCCATCTTCGTCTACGACAATGTCACCGTTGTCATTACGCAAGAAAGTCGTACCATAGATTACAGGGAATTTATCGCCAATATTCGCACGTACCTGCGGATCAACGAAACCTCCCAAGAAAATACTCTCTACACCCGGAGCCAGCTCATCCACGTAGTTATCGATCTTAGAGAAGTTAAATGCCATATCCCATTTAAAATTCTTCGTATTGATCGGATTGATTCCCAACGTAATCTCATGAGCGTTCGTATGGATAGCGCCACCATTGGTTACTAATTCTGCAGAGCCTGTAGAACCAGCCAAAGGAACCTCAAATATCTGATCTTTCACATTCTGCCGAGAGAAGGTATAGTTCAATGAGAACAGACCATTCAAGAAGGTCAAATCCACACCTAACTCATAAGACTTCGTGTTCTGAGGTTTCAGATTCGGATCATACACACGAGCATATGGAGTGAACGCCGTAATTCCACTCATAGGATATTGTATAGGCGTAGAACCATAAAAACCACCACCGTAAACAGGTGTAGTATAATAAGAATCATAATAATCTCCAGCCTGTCCTACTTCGGCGTAAGAAGCACGTAATTTACCATAAGTCAAGACATTATTCTTCAATGGTTCTAATTCTGTGAAAATCCAGCCCAAGGAAACAGATGGATAAGTGAATGAGCGGTTGTTACGAGGCATATTAGATACGATATCGTTACGAACAGTTGCGTTGAAGTAAACCATGTTAGCGTAAGACAATGAAATGCTAGCAAAGTTACCAACTGTGCGTTTCCGGCGTAATGACTCGGATGCTACCATAGTTGTAGCATTATCTATATGATTCCAACCCGGGAAGTTATAGTTCGCTCCATAAGACTCGTAAAATTTCCGCTGATTCTCTACCAATTCATTACCAACAAGGGCATCGAACAACCAATCTTCATTGATATTCCAAGTATATGCAGCGGTCAACAAAGAGTTCAACTCCGTGATTGAATATCCATAGTGATCAATCTCTCCATAACCATTTGCATGTCCATAACCCCAAGAATCCGTATAATTAGTCGTATAAGAGTCCACACCCAATTGATACTTGACATCCAATTTGTGATTATCGGTATTGAACTTCGTAGAATATTTCAAATAAGTATTTCCAAAGAAACGTTGTGAACGTTCCAAGAACTCGTTGTTATCTACCGCCCAATAAGCTCCGTCAAAACCTGATGTGCTACGGAATGTATTTTGTGTATACGGGTCACCCTCAACATGACTTGGGATACCGGCTAAATCGTAGCTAGAAGGAGCTCCGTAAACAGTAGCTAAGATTCCATTATTGGCACTAGACTGCTTGCTGATCTTCGAATTTACATAGGTACCGGTAAATCCAGTAGACCAGTTCTTGTGTAATTGAGCTTCGGCACTCATTTTTGCGTTGTATCGGTCCATGCCTGTATTTGGAATAATACCATCTTGCGTAGTATTACCGATCGAGAAGGAATAGTTACCTTTATCAAAAGCTTGAGCTACATTCACGGAGTTACTCCATGTCGTACCCACGTTGAAGAAATCCTTGATATTGTCGTAAGCTTGTGGTTGAGCCCAAGGGTCTAATCCCGCAGCGGCCCGCTGAGGTACATAATACATACCTTCATGCTTACCATATTGCTTGGTAAACTCATTATCCGTATTTCCTCCATAAGTCGGATCGTTAGGCAATTCGCTGATTAGTGGTCCCCAAGAAGTTGAAGCATACGGGCTATACTTACCATTTGTACCCTGCGCATACACTTTTTGGTATTCAGGCATCGTTGAAACCTTATCAAAAGATAAGCTGGTATTAAAAGCGACCTGAGGTTTACCTTTACGGGCTCCCTTTCCACTTTTGGTCGTAATGACAATTACTCCATTTGTTGCACGCATACCATACAAGGCAGATGCGGCCTGTCCCTTTAATATATTAATGCTTTCAATATCGTTTGGGTCGATATCCACCGCACGAGATGCAAAGTCCGTGCCGGAAACAGAACTACCGGTGTCCACATCAGCCGTTGAAGCGACAGGCATACCGTCAATCACATACAAAGGAGTATTATCCCCTGTAAAAGATCTGGAACCACGAATCGTGATCTTAGAAGAGGCACCCGGCATACCGGAAGAAGGAGAGATCTCCACTCCAGAAACCTTACCTTGTAATGCGCCAGACAAACTAGTATTAGCTCCTTTCGTCAACTCATCCGCTTTCACATCTTGAACCGCATAACCTAAAGCTTTCTTTTCCTTTGAGATACCCATAGCCGTAACCACGACCTCATCCAAGTTCTGGGTATCGGCTAATAGTTTTACATTTACATTAGAAGTGGCCGCAACTTCTTGAGATTTCATACCGATGTATGAAATAACCAATTGTTTACCATTCGCAGGTACTTCTAGTTCAAAGTTTCCATCAAAATCCGTGACTGTTCCCACGGTTGTCCCTTTTACGATAATAGAGGCACCGATCACCGGCTCTCCATCTTCCCCAATTACCTTACCGGTAACCTTCGAGGTCTGTGCCGAAACTACTCCTACGCTCATCGCAAGAAATAGTAGCACAGAAGTCAACTTTTTCTTCATAAACACACTTATTTATTAACTATATACTTAAAAATGTTTTCTCTGCATTTTAATGGTTGATTAACTAAGTTCATACAGAACTACTCCATTTTATGTTTTACGACATACCTATTAAATGAAAAACGGTTGCAAAACTATAAATTATACCTGAAAAAAACAACAAATTATTATTATTGTGATATATTTCCTTTGTTTTCTTAATTGTTAAATCTGTCAATTTGCAATATAACCACTGTCTAAATCGACTCAGGTGACATGATCGTATCACAAATCAATGAGTTATCGCTGCCGATAGTTTCTTTTTGACAAATAAAAAAATTATTTTTATCTTAATTTTATCGTAACAAATAGTGAGCTTACTCTTTATAGGCATGATATTGGACTTGATATCAACTTATTCTGGATATTTTATAGCATATAGCTTATCACTAAAAATATTTACAACTTTATTTTATGTAGATATTTGTGAAAAACGGCTGGCTTTTCTTATCCTCCCAATATGGCTGATAAACAATATCTCTCAAATCCAATATATTTATTACAGAATTTTAATAGATCTAAACTTATATGATAATTTTTTTTCATATGACTACACTAAATAAAATATTGAAAATTGGTAGTTCTGTATGAACTATAGTCCACGAAAGCTTAATTGAATTTCTAGTTTAGTTTAAATAAAAAGAATGTGTCTATGAAGAAAAAGTTGACTTCTGTGCTACTATTTCTTGCGATGAGCGTAGGAGTAGTTTCGGCACAGACCTCGAAGGTTACCGGTAAGGTAGTCGGAGAAGATGGTGAGCCGGTGATCGGTGCGTCCATTATCGTAAAAGGAACGACTGTGGGAACAGTTACGGATTTTGACGGTAATTTTACTTTGGATGTTCCTAGTGATGGTAAGCAATTAGTTATTTCATACATCGGTATGAAATCCAAGGAGGTAGTTGTGTCTTCCAATGTAAATGTAACATTGATGTCTGATACCCAAAACTTGGATGAGGTCGTGGTTACAGCGATGGGTATCTCAAAGGAAAAGAAAGCTTTAGGTTATGCCGTGCAAGATGTAAAATCGGATGAGTTAACACAAGGTGCTAACACTAGTTTGTCTGGGGCTTTGCAAGGTAAAGTATCCGGTATCGATATCGCTTCCTCATCGGGTATGCCAGGCGCATCTTCCAAGATCATGATCCGTGGAGCCCGTTCATTTACAGGGGATAACTCTCCTTTGTATGTGATCGATGGTATGCCGATCGCATCTACGGCGGATGTTAATACGGATACTATGAATAATGGTAGTGTTAGTGGAGCTGACTATGCGAACCGTGCCGTAGACTTAGATCCGAACGATATCGAGAGTATCAACATCTTGAAAGGACAAGCCGCTTCTGCGTTGTATGGTATGCGTGCTTCTAATGGAGTGATCGTTATTACTACAAAGAGCGGAAAAGGTGCTCGTAAAGGAAAACCTCAGATCTCATTCAACACGAATCTTGCGTTTGATAAGGTTTCTACATTACCTGAGTTACAAACTGAATATGGACAAGGTAATGAAGGTGCTTATAACCCATATTCGGGATTTAGCTGGGGACCGTCTATCTCTGACTTGGCGAATGATCCTGTATATGGCGGTAATGTACAAAATGAATATACGGAAGGTGGATTGCATAATGGACAATACTATGTGCCTCAGCGTGCTGCGGCAGGATTGGATCCATGGGCTACTCCCCAAGCTTATAATAATGCGAAAGATTTCTTCCAGACTGGCGTTACTTGGAGTAACTCCGTGAATGTAGCTCAGTCTTTCGATAAAGGAAACTATTCATTCTCTTTGGGTAATACGACTTCTGATGGTATCGTTCGTTCTACGGGAATGGATCGTTATAACGTGAAGCTGTCGGGTGAGGCACAATTGCATGATAACTGGACGACTGGTTTTAACGGAAACTTCGTGACATCAAAGATCAAGAAGCAAGGAACCGCTAATGACGGTGTTACCGCTACGGTTTATACGGCTCCTATCAGTTATACTATGGCGGGCATACCTTCCCATATCGAAGGTGATCCTTATACTCAGAATACGTTCCGTGAGAACTGGATCGATGATGGAAACTGGGCGTGCGACAATAATAGCTTTACGGAGAGATCTCAACGTTTCTTCGGGAATGCGTTCTTGAAGTATTCTACTAAATTTGGTACGGACAATCATAAATTGGATGTGAAATACCAAATTGGTGATGACGCTTATACGACCAATTACTCTGATATTTACGGCTACGGTACAACTGGTTATGCGAATGGTTATGCTAGCGAATACGGTTTTACGGTAAATGAGATGAACTCATTGTTGACGTTTACGTATAACTGGAATATCAATGAGGACTTCGTATTCGATGCTTTGTTGGGTAATGAGCTTGTAGATAAGCGAATCAGTAATACTCAAGCCGTGGGATATAGCTTCAACTTCCCGGGCTGGAACCATTTGAACAACGCTTCTGTATTCAACAGCTCTCATGAGTATAAGAGAAAACGTACGGTAGGTAACTTCGCTAGCTTATCTTTGGCTTGGAAGAATATGCTTTATTTGAATGTTACGGGACGTAACGATATCGTGTCTTCTATGCCGAGAGATAACCGTTCGTTCTTTTATCCTTCCGTATCCCTTGGATGGGTATTCACGGAAGTGGAAGCCTTGAAGAATGATATCTTGACATTTGGTAAGATCCGTGGCTCTTACGCAGAGGTAGGTATGGCAGGAGAATATGTGCCGTCTTATTATTATACGCCAAGTTATGGTGGTGGTTTCTTCCAGGGAACACCTATTATGTATCCGATTAATGGAAATATGGCGTATATTCCTTATTTCGTGGTTTATGATCCGAACTTGAAGCCTCAGAACACGAAGTCTTATGAGCTTGGTGCTGACTTGACTTTCTTGAATGGTTTAGTTTCATTGAATTATACGTATTCTCGTCAGAACGTGAAAGACCAAATCTTCGAGGTGCCTTTGGCTGGCTCCACAGGTGCTTCCAGTATGATGATGAATGGTGGAAAGATGCACTCAAACGTACATGAGATTACATTAGGTATCTCTCCGGTTGATACGAAGAATTTCAAGCTGGACTTCGCTTTTAACTTCTCAAAGATCGACAATTATGTAGACGAGTTGGCTCCGGGCGTAGAGAGCATTATGTTGGGTGGTTTCGTGACTCCTCAAGTACGTGCAGGTATCGGCGATAAATTCCCGGTAATCTATGGTGTTGGTTACAAACGTGATGGCGAAGGACGAATTGTAGTAAACGAAAAAGGTATACCAGAGGCTGGTGAGACCCAAGTAATCGGTAAGGTTTCTCCTGATTTCCGTTTGGGTTTCAATACGAATATCGAGTTGTATAAATTCCGTTTGGCTGCTGTATTTGACTGGAAGCAAGGTGGACAAATGTATAGTGGTACGGCTGGTGAGACTAACTTCTACGGTACAAGTAAGTTATCTGGAGAGGTTCGTAAGAGTGATAAATATCATTTTGACTATGCTGCTGTTGAACAGAAGGGCGTAGATGCGGATGGTAAACCTATCTATGTTCCCTATACGGGTGGAGTGAAAGGATCAGATGCAGAGGAGTATTTCAAAAGCGTGAGGGGCATTGACGAAGCCTATGTCTATGACAACTCGTTCTTGAAATTGCGTGAACTTTCATTGTCATATCCTGTATATAAGAAAGATAACTTAAATGTAAACGTGAATGTTTTCGCCCGTAATATCATTGTATGGTCTGAGATAAAAGGCTTCGATCCGGAGGCTACTCAAGGAAATAACAATATGGCTGGCGCTTTCGAGCGTTTCTCCTTACCGGGTACATCTAGCTACGGTTTTGGTGTCAACGTAAATTTCTAATTTATAAAGAAGACAGATATATATGAATACAATAATAAAATCATTTAAAGGGTTGGCTGTTATGTCGGCCGTATCCTTGGCATTGGCTGGATGTTCCGAGGATGTAATGGATCGAATTAACCAAGATACGAGCCATACAAATAGCGTGGATGGCAAATTTATCTTGGCCGACTTGATTACTTCTACTGCATTTTCCAACGTTAGCGGAGACTTCAATACCTATTCATCTTCCTACGTGGAATATGAAGTGGGTATCGAAAACCAGTTATATAACGCGGAAATTCGTTTGAATGAGCCTTCTGCCTCTTCTACGTTTGAGAATACGTGGGGAAATGTTTATACAAGCTTGAAGAACGCTCGTGTTATTATCGGTCAATGTCAAGAAGGTAAGCGTGATGAGGGAAATTTAGTGACGAGAGGTATCGCTGAGGTCATGGAAGCTTACAATGGCGCTCTATTGGCGGATATATTTGGAGATACACCTTATAGTGAAGCTTCTTTATTGGATGAGAATGGCTCACCGGTGAATATGAATCCTAAAATAGATAAGCAAGAGGAGATTTATGTCTCTATAATGGCCTCCTTGGACAAGGCGATCGAGGATTTGAATCAGTCTGATCGTTCACCGGTTGGTACGTATGATTATTTGTATAATGGAGATGCCGAGAAATGGATTAAATTCGCTTATGGTTTGAAGGCTCGTTATACGATGCGTCTGATCAATCGTTCCACGGATAAGCAAGCTGACTTGAATAAGGTTTTGGACTATGTATCAAAATCTTTTACTTCTGCGGATGACGAGGCTGCATACGCTGTCTATGATGCGAATAATATCAACCCATTCTTTGGTTACTTCGATTCTCGCGCTGGTTTTGCCAATAGCCAGAGCTTGACGGACAAGTTGATTGAGCGTAAAGATCCTCGATTGGAAAGAGTGATGCTTTCTCCTACTACGGCTGACAAGAAACGCATACAGGTTACAGGCTCTGCTGATAAGAACTTAGTTCCGGCCCCGAATGGTACTCCTGAGCAGAATATGCAGAAATATGGTGTTTCCGCCTTTGTATATTCAAACACGGCTCCTACGATGTTGATGAGTTATCATGAGTTGAAATTCTTGCAAGCTGAGGCGTTATGTCGCTTAAACCGTACGTCTGACGCCGAGAAAGCGTTGAAAGAGGCGGTAGCTGCCGGAATCGCAAATGCTGAGAGAAGTGTCTCTTCTGCTATCACTTATATGGGTAGCAAAATGGTCGTGAATTCAGAAAAAATGACAGAGGAGACGGCCAATACATATTTCGATAACCAAGTTAAACCGTTGTTTGCTGTAAATCCTTTGAAAGAGACCATGATCCAGAAATATCTGGCTTTGTGGGGGGCATCGGGAGAGGCTACCGAGACTTTTAATGATATCCGTAGAATGAAAGGATTAGGAGAGAATTTCGTGACATTGGCGAATACGAAAAAATTCCCTCTTCGTATGCCTTATGGTAATAGTGACGTGGTATCAAATCCGGAAGTAAAAGCCGCTTATGGCGACGGTCAATACGTATATTCAGAGCCTGTATGGTGGGCTGGCGGAACTCGCTAATCTAACATATATAATATAATGTATAGGGTGCCTCTCCGATTATGGAGGGGCATCTTTTTTTGTTATATATCTTACATGTTTTGATAGCTTCCCTTATCCCATTTCCTTGGAAGGCTTATTGGTTTTATATGGAAATATAGATCATCTAACAATTGGTGCATGATCATCTAACAGACGTTGCATGATCATGCACCAACTGTTGGACGATCATGCACCAGTTGATAGATATTTAATGCTTCAAGAAAGAAGGTATAATGTGTTAAGAAGATATCGCTAAAAGTATGGGATAAAAAGGATAGGGAATTAAGGGAATGTTAAATTTTCATTGTCATAATGTTAGTATATTATATGAGTAAAAGTGTATTTGTAGTGATTGTTCTTTCATTATGTCACTATTTCCTGTTGTTTAACATTCTTTTTATACGATAAATTTCTTGACTTATCCTTTGAAAAGTAAATAAAATATCCGACTTTTGCTTCCATGATGAGTCAACCATTAGCAGAGAGATTACGTCCGAAGACGTTGGATGATTATATCGGACAGAAGCACCTGGTAGGCCAGGGAGCTGTGTTGAGGAAGATGATTGATGCGGGACGGGTTCCCTCTTTTATATTGTGGGGGCCGCCGGGAGTCGGGAAGACTACCTTAGCGCAGATCATAGCGAATAAGTTGGATGCGCCTTTTTATACGTTAAGCGCGATCAGTTCGGGAGTGAAAGACGTGCGGGAGGTGATAGAGAAGGCCAAGAGCAACCGCTTCTTCAATACGGTATCACCGATATTGTTTATTGATGAGATACACCGGTTCAGTAAGTCGCAGCAAGACTCATTGCTGAACGCCGTGGAGACGGGCGTGGTGACGCTGATTGGGGCAACCACGGAGAATCCCTCGTTCGAGGTAATCCGTCCTTTGTTATCCCGTTGTCAGGTGTACGTGTTGAAATCGCTGGACAAGAATGACTTGCTTACGCTATTGCATAAGGCGATCGCCGAGGATGTCGTTCTGAAGGATAAAAACATAAGGCTGACGGAAACGGATGCCATGTTACGTTACTCGGGAGGAGACGCTCGGAAGTTGCTGAATATTCTGGAACTGGTGGTGTCTGCCGAGGAGAGTGACGATATTGAGATTCTGGATGAGAAGGTAGTGGAGAGGTTGCAGGAGAACCCTGCGGCGTATGATAAGGGAGGGGAGATGCATTACGATATAATCTCCGCTTTTATCAAGTCGATCCGGGGTAGCGATCCCGATGGCGCCATTTACTGGCTCGCCCGTATGGTGGCCGGGGGAGAAGACCCTGAGTTTATCGCACGGCGGTTGGTGATCTCCGCTTCTGAGGATATCGGATTGGCGAATCCGAATGCGCTTTTGCTGGCGAACGCATGTTTCGATGCCTTGAAGAAGATCGGCTGGCCGGAGGGCCGGATCATCCTGGCCGAGACGACCGTTTATCTGGCTTGCAGCCCGAAAAGTAATTCGGCCTATATGGCGATCAACGACGCTTTGGCACTTGTTAACCGGACTGGGAATTTACCCGTACCGCTTCATCTACGCAACGCGCCTACCAAATTAATGGCTGAATTGGAGTATGGCAAGGAATATAAATATGCGCACGACTACGAAAATCATTTTGTAAAGCAGGAGTATCTTCCGAAGGAAATTTTGGGCGAACGTTTGTGGAAAGGACAGGAAAATCCGGCCGAGCACAAACTAATTGAGCAAATGAGGCGCCTTTGGGGAGATCGTTTTTAATTGACATATTCTGATTGTAAATTAAAAAATGCTCGAAAAGTGTCGGCAAATGAGAAAAAATAGTTACATTAGCCGCCTGTTTTTGAAAAAATAGTTACTTTATTTATAATAACATTCTAAAAAGACATTGGTATGAAGAAGCACAATTTTTATGCAGGTCCTTCTATCTTGAGCGAGTATACAATTAAGAATACAGCCGCTGCGGTAGAAAATTTTGCGGGTATGGGGTTATCACTTCTTGAGATCTCTCATAGAAGTAAGGAGTTTGTAGCCGTAAACGACGAGGCACGTGCGTTGATCAAGGAATTACTGGATGTTCCGGCAGGCTATGAGGTTGTATTCATGGGCGGTGGCGCCAGCATGCAGTTCTGTATGGTTCCTTACAATCTGTTGAATAAGAAAGCCTCTTATTTGGATACCGGCACATGGGCTTCGAACGCTATCAAGGAAGCTAAGTTGTTTGGGGAGGTAGATGTTGTCGCTTCTTCCAAAGACAAGAACTATACTTACATCCCGAAGGGTTATGCGATCGCTGATGACTCGGATTATTTCCATTTTACTTCTAATAATACGATTTACGGAACAGAGATGCGTAAGGATCCGGATGTGAAGCAACGTTTGGTTTGCGATATGTCTTCCGATATTTTCTCTCGTCCGATCGATATTTCCAAATATGATATTATCTATGCGGGTGCTCAAAAGAACTTGGCTCCTGCCGGCGTGACTCTGGCTATCGTTCGCGTGGACGCTTTAGGACATGTAGACCGTCCGATCCCGACCATGTTGAACTACGCTACCCATATTAAAAAGGATTCCATGTTCAATACACCTCCTGTATTGCCTATTTACGCGGCTTTACAGACCTTGAAATGGTATAAGGAACAAGGTGGTATCGCCGCTATGGAGAAGAAGGATCTTGAGAACGCGGCGATCTTATACGATGAGATCGATCGCAATAAGTTGTTCCGTGGTACGGTAGCGGAGGAAGATCGTTCGATCATGAATGTTTGTTTCGTGATGAATGATGAGTATAAGGAGTTGGAGGACGAGTTCAGTAAATATGCTACTGCCGCTGGTATGGTAGGTATCAAGGGACACCGTTCTGTAGGTGGTTTCCGTGCCTCTCTTTATAACGCGATGCCGAAGAGCAGCGTGGAGGCTTTGGTAGCTTGCATGAAAGAGTTCGAGAAACAACATTAATTAAGGAGGATTCAGACATGGCAAAGATATTAGTTGCTACAGAGAAACCTTTCGCCGCTGTCGCTGTGAAAGGCATCCGGGAGGTAGTGGAAGGCGCTGGTATGGAACTGGCTCTTTTGGAGAAATATACAGAGAAGGCGCAATTGCTGGATGCGGTTAAGGATGCCGATGCCGTGATTATCCGTAGCGATAAGGTGGACGCTGAGGTATTGGATGCCGCTAAGAACCTGAAGATCGTGGTTCGTGCCGGTGCGGGGTATGATAACGTGGACTTGGATGCGGCTACTGCCCATAAGGTATGCGTGATGAATACGCCGGGACAAAACTCTAACGCTGTCGCCGAATTGGTATTCGGTATGTTGGTGTACGGGGTTCGTAATTTCTATAACGGAACTTCCGGAACAGAGTTGAAAGGAAAGAAATTGGGTATCTTGGCTTATGGAAACGTGGGCCGTAACGTGGCTCGTATCGCTAAAGGCTTCGGTATGGAGGTTTACGCTTATGACGCGTTCTGTCCGGCTTCCGTGATTGAGGCCGATGGTGTGAAGGCTGTAGCTTCTACGGCGGACTTGTTCAAGGCTTGCCAGATCGTTTCCTTGCATATCCCGGCTACGGCCGAGACGAAGGGTTCTATCAATTTCGAGTTGATGAATTCCATGCCGAAGGGAGCTATCGTAGTGAATACGGCTCGTAAGGAGGTGATGGATGAGGCTGGCCTCGCTAAGATGTTGGAAGAGCGTCCGGATTTCAAGTACTTGACAGATATTATGCCCGCTATCCATGCGGAATTGGCCGAAAAATATGCCGGTCGTTATTTCAGCACCCCGAAAAAGATGGGTGCCCAGACCGCCGAGGCTAATATCAACGCTGGTATCGCCGCCGCCAAGCAGATCGTTGATTTCTTGGTGAATGGCAATGAAAAGTATCGGGTTAATAAATGAGAATATCCGGTTGTAGAGACGGGTACGCCCCGTCTCTACATTGATACATAAACCAATTAGATTTAATTACCATGGCAAAAATAAAACCTTTCAAGGGAGTTCGTCCACCAAAAGAATTTATAGAGGAGGTGGCTTCCCGCCCCTATGACGTATTGAACTCGCAAGAAGCTCGTGCGGAAGCGGAAGGAAACGAGAAATCCCTTTACCATATCATTAAACCGGAAATCGATTTCCCAGAAGGGACGGATGAGCATGATCCGGCTGTTTACCTGAAGGCCGCCGCCAATTTCAATAATTTTCAGGAAAAAGGTTGGTTGGTTCAGGATCAGAAAGAATGCTATTATGTTTATGCCCAAACCATGAATGGCAAGACTCAATATGGGTTGGTAGTCGGGGCTTATGTTCCCGATTATATGAATGGCACGATCAAGAAACATGAGCTGACCCGCCGTGACAAGGAGGAGGATCGCATGAAGCACGTACGTGTCAACAACGCTAATATCGAGCCGGTATTCTTCGCTTATCCCGACAACTCAGAGTTAGACGCTATCGTAATGAAATATACGGCTCGTGAGCCTGAATATAATTTCGTGGCGAAATTAGACGGTTTCGGCCATACGTTCTGGATTATCGATGAGGATAAGGACATCGCTCGCATCACGGAGTTATTCGGGGAGATGCCTGCGTTGTATATTGCCGACGGACATCATCGTTCCGCCGCCGCTGCTTTGGTAGGAGCGGAGAAGGCCAAGCAAAACCCGGATCATAAGGGAGACGAGGAGTATAACTATTTCATGGCTGTTTGCTTCCCGGCCAACCAATTGACCATTATCGATTACAACCGTGTGGTAAAAGACTTGAACGGCTTGACCGAGGAACAATTCGTTGAGAGATTAACGAAAAACTTCGTGGTAGAGGAGAAGGGCTCTGCTATTTACAAACCGGGTGCCTTGCACAATTTCTCCCTGTATTTAGGAGGGAAATGGTATTCTTTGACCGCTAAGCCCGGTACGTACGATGACAATGACCCGATAGGCGTATTGGATGTCACGATCTCTTCGAACTTGATTCTGGATGAGATTTTAGGCATTAAGGATTTACGTTCGGACAAGCGAATCGATTTCGTGGGAGGTATCCGTGGCCTGGGTGAATTGAAACGCCGTGTGGATAGCGGTGAGATGAAGGTTGCCTTGGCTTTGTATCCCGTTACGATGAAGCAATTGATGGATATCGCCGATACGGGTAATATTATGCCGCCGAAGACGACGTGGTTCGAACCGAAGCTTCGCTCCGGTTTGGTGATCCATAAATTGGATTAAGTCTTATATACATAAATATAGCTTTGGATTGGGGTATAATCGTTGAAGATTATACCCTTTTTTATCCTTGTAACCTAGATATACGGAATAAATTGTATCTTTAGGACTTAAATAGTATCGCAATGGGTAAAATAAAAAATATAGTATTCGATCTGGGGGCGTTATCATAGATTTGGACCGGGATGAACCTGTTCGTCGTTTAATAGAGATTGGGGTCAAAGATGCCGATGGATTGATAGATCCTTACGAACAAAAAGGGGTTTTTCAAGATCTGGAGACCGGAAAGATCGGAGTAGAGGAGTTTTGTCGCTATTTACGGAAGCATACGGGTAAAGACCTTTCTTATGAGGATATTTGTTGGGCTTGGTTTGGCTTCATTGGTGGCGTTCCCCAATATAAATTGGACTACATATTAAAACTCCGTGAGAAATATCAAGTCTATTTATTGAGCAATACAAATCCGATCATACAGCTTGAATGGGCACAGACAAAAGAGTTTACGCCGGCGGGCCGTCCATTAAATGATTATTTCGATAAATTGTATCTCTCTTATGAAATCGGTGTCACTAAGCCAGATCGTGAAATTTTTGATCGCATGGTCTTGGATTCAGGAATCAGACCAGAGGAAACATTATTTGTAGATGATGGTAAGAATAATATCGTAGTGGGGCAGGAACTGGGGTTCCATACCTATCAGCCTTTGAATGGAGAGGATTGGAGAGGGAGGCTCGATGAAATACTCTCAAAATCATAGGATCTCTATTCCTCTTAATTAAATCTATATCATTGAAAATGACAAATACTACTTTAAATTTGGAAGAACTACTCTGTGGTGTAAACGAGCTAGTCGATACGCTTTGGATCGTCACATTAGGTAATGAAAAGGTTGAGATAGTCAAAGATTCGATGACTCCCGAAAGGGAAGGAGAATGTTTGGATTATACAGAACTTTGCCAGACTTACATTCAAGAATATGTATATCCTGCGGATTTAGGGAAATGGGAGGAGATCTTATCCTTGAATTCATTGCGGCAAATGGCGGCTAGCGGCGTAGCAAATAAGAAGTTCGACATGCGTTTCTGTAATGATTTGTTGGGTTTTGAGTGGCATGAGGCTTTTATTCGTATCTTGAAAGATAAGAGTGGAATTCCGGATCGTGTCATTCTTTTCAGCCGCTATGTGAATCATTGTCGCAAGGCACAGATCGTAGAGGCTGCCGTTCAGACTGAGTATGATTATGTCGTTTATATAGAGGCAAATACGAATAGCTATGTCATGTATACTTCCAATCGTGAAAGTGGGACGCCGGTCCCCCCGATAGCGAGTAATGACTATGAAAAAGAGGTAGCCGAGTTCCACCACAAATATGTGCCGGAGGATCAGCGAGATGAGTTAACCCGAAATCTTTCCCTAGATCATGTCTTATCTATCTTACAAAATTCCCGTGAGTATGTCTTGTTCTGTCAGGTGATGGAGAATGGCGTTTTTAGGGATAAGAAGTTGCGTTTTAGCTTTTTCGATAAGGAGAGGAATATACTTCTTTTGACCCGGACCGATATTATGGAGGTTCGTGAGGAAGAGCGGCAAAGGCAATTACTTCAAGATGCCCTACAAGTGGCTAAATCGGCAAATCAGGCTAAATCGGATTTCTTATCCCGTATGAGCCATGATATACGTACTCCGATGAATGCCATTATCGGTATGACCACTATCGCCAGTATGCATATCGACGATCGGGAGCGTATAGTGGATTGCTTGAAGAAGATTATGGTTTCTTCCAAATTGTTATTGAACTTGATCAATGAGGTCTTGGATATGTCTAAGGTAGAGAGCGGACATATTTTGCTGACAGACGAGGAGTTCGATATGGGCGAGTTATTGCAAAGCGTAATTACTATGGTTCAGACTTCGGTCAGTCAGAAGTTTCAGGATTTCCGGGTTCACTTGTTTCAAATCAAACATGAAAAGCTGATTGGCGATGTGCAACGGATTCAGCAAGTATTGTTGAATTTGCTGTCAAACGCCATAAAGTATACGCCGGACTATGGGAAAATAACACTTGAGATACGGGAAAAGCCAATTAAAAATGGTAATTATGGTTTATTTGAGATTACGGTTATAGACAATGGTATCGGGATAAAGCCGGATTTCTTACACAAGGTTTTCGAACCATTTGAACGTGCGGAAGACGCAACCTTGCGGAATATACAAGGAACCGGCTTAGGCATGGCGATAAGCCGTAATATCGCTCATATGATGAATGGTGAGATTCTGGTGGAGAGTGAATATGGCAAAGGTTCCGTTTTTACATTTACGATGCAGTTGAAATTGCAGGATCAAGGGTGTTTTGAGGATGATCATTTAAGGGATTTACCGGTTCTCGTGGTAGACGATGATATCGTGTGTTGCGAGAACGCATGTATGAGGATTAACGAGATCGGTATGAAAGGTGAATATGCCATTTCTGGTGAGGAGGCTATCGGGAAAGTAGAGAGGGCACATCATCTTAATGATGACTATTTTGCCGTTATCCTTGATCTGAAAATGCCGGGAATGGATGGAATCGAGACCGCTACCCGTATCCGAAAAGTCGTTGGCCGGGATATTCCGATCATTATTCTTTCCGCTTATGATTGTCCGCATTTTGAGGAGATAGCCCAACGAGCCGGTGTCGATGGATTCATAAGTAAGCCGTTGATGAAATCCAAGTTATTTTATTTGATGAAAAGTTTCGCTATCAAGCAAGAGGAAAAAGAGGAAGAGACGGAGAAGCCTCAATATCCTTTCGGTAACTTTGAGGGTAAGCGGATCTTGCTGGTGGAAGATAATAGCTTGAATAGGGAAATAGCGACTGTGTTACTAGAAGAGACCGGTGCGGTGGTAGAGGAGGCGGAAAATGGCCTTGTCGCGGTGAATATGGTAAAAAACTCTAGTCCGGGATATTATGACTTGGTATTTATGGATATCCAGATGCCGGTCATGAACGGGTACGACTCTACTCGCCATATTCGGGCATTAGAACGTCCGGATATCAAGTCCATGCCGATAATAGCCATGTCTGCGAACGCATTTGCGGAAGACATCAAGTTGTGTAAAGAATCCGGAATGAATGAGCATATCGCTAAGCCGATCGATTTCGGGAAAGTTCTTGAGATCTTAGAGAAATACTTGTAGATATAAGGATATAAAAAAGGCCATATCTTAGCTAAGCGCTATCAGATACGGCCTCTTTTTTGTGTTATTTACTGGATGCCACGTTCTCTCAAACGTTTCTGCCAGTTCCATGCGGATTGCAGGGTGTCGGCTAAAGTCTCCTTGGCGGTCCAGCCTAATACCTTATTCGCGTGCTCCGGATTGGCCCATACCTTCTCGATATCACCTTCACGACGGCCCACGATCTTGTGCGGAACCTTAACGCCTGTTGTCTGCTCGAAGGTATTGATCAGTTCAAGGACAGAAACACCATTGCCGGTACCTAGGTTGAATATCTCGATATGCTCATCAGACTTATTCTCAAGCATACGGTCCATAGCGATTACATGCGCTTTCGCCAAGTCTACGACATTGATATAGTCACGGATGCAAGAGCCGTCTGCCGTATCATAATCATCGCCGAATACGCTTAATTCCTTGCGGATACCCATAGCCGTCTGTGTCAAGTACGGGATCAAGTTCTGGGGAACACCATTTGGCAACTCGCCGATCTCTGCGCTTGGGTGAGCGCCTATCGGGTTGAAGTAGCGCAAGATGATACTCTTGAAAGGCGCTCCCGCATGGATCGTATCCCGGATAATCTCCTCGTTGATCTGCTTCGTGTTTCCATAAGGAGACATAGCGGGTTTGATCGGGGCATTCTCGGTTACCGGCAAGTTCTCCGGATCCGGTTGTCCGTATACCGTACAAGAGGAAGAGAATACGATACCTTCGATATTGAATTCAGGCATCATCTCCAACAAGTTCACCAAAGTGACAATATTATTGCGATAATACTTCAAAGGCTGCTGTACGGATTCTCCTACCGCCTTGCTAGCGGCGAACAAGATAATGCCTTTGATGCCCGGATGAGCTTCCAATGCCTTGCGAGTACCTTCCTTATCCTTTAGATCCAATTGGATAAACTCCGGACGGATGCCCGTGATTTTCTCGATACCATCGAGCACCTCGATATTCGAGTTTGACAAATCGTCGATAATGACTACCTCATATCCGGCGTTCTGCAATTCTACTGTGGTGTGTGAGCCGATATAACCGGTTCCGCCCGCTACTAAAATCTTCTTTTTCATTCTAGTGTTCATTTAGATAAGTTTGTTATACGATACCCGAGAATCCCATAAAAGCCATAGCTAGCAAACCGGCCGTTATCAAGGCGATAGGAGTGCCTTTCATGCCTTCCGGAACATGCGTCATGGCTAGTTGCTCCCGAATACCCGCGAAGATAATCAAAGCTAGCGCAAATCCAATAGCGGTCGAGATAGCATATACCACAGATTCTAATAAATTATACTCTTTTTGGATTACAAGGATCGCCACACCCAAGATACAGCAGTTCGTGGTGATCAACGGAAGGAATACGCCCAACGCCTGGTAAAGGGCGGGAGAGACCTTCTTCAATATGATTTCCACCATCTGAACCAAGGCGGCGATGATCAAGATGAAACTGATCGTCTGCATGAACCCTAATCCGAAAGCGTCCAATATGTATTTTTGCACGAGGAATGTAACAATCGTGGCGATCGTAAGCACGAACGTAACGGCGGCTCCCATGCCTGCGGCAGTCTCCACTTTCTTAGATACCCCCAAGAACGGACAAATTCCCAAGAACTGTGCCAGTACAACGTTATTAACGAATACGGCGGCGATAAATATCAATATATATTCCATATGATCCGTTTATTATGCTTTACGCAGTTTGTTTACTATTGCTACCAGATAACCCAAGGCGATAAACGCTCCCGGAGCCAATACGAAGATCAGCGAACCATATTCCTCGGGCATCAAGGTTACGTTGAATAACTTACCGGTTCCCAAGAACTCACGGCAAGCGCCCAGCAGCGTAAGAGCCATCGTAAAGCCCAGTCCGATACCGATTCCGTCGAAAGCGGATGGGACTACGCCGTTCTTCGCAGCGAAAGCCTCGGCACGTCCTAGTACGATACAGTTTACCACGATCAACGGGATAAATAATCCCAAGCTAGCGTATAAAGCCGGGACGAACGCTTCCATGCACATCTGCACTACGGTCACGAACGTCGCGATCACAACGATATATCCCGGGATACGCACCAAGTCGGGGATTACGTTTTTCAAGGCGGAAATCACGATATTCGAGCAAATCAATACGAACATCGTAGCCAATCCCATACTCATGCCGTTGATGGCCGAAGAGGTCGTTCCCAAGGTAGGACACATACCTAACAGTAATACAAATGTCGGGTTCTCCGTGATGATACCATTCATCAATATTTTTAGATTACTCATTGTTCTGTCCTCCCTTTTTATTTGTTATCAGTTGAAGTGGCACCCGTTAGTCCGTCTACGCCAGCGAATGCGCTATACGCACGGTTCACGGCATCGAGGAACGCACGGCTGGAGATTGTCGCTGCCGTGATAGCGTCCACATCGCCACCATCTTTTGTTACTTTTAAGCCTCCGTCCGGAATCGTACGTCCCAAGACACTTTGCTTGTTCTTGTCCGCACGGAACCATTCTTGCATCTTGGCTCCCAAGCCCGGAGTCTCGGCGTGTTGCAATACGGAATAGTTCAAGATCTTGCCATCCATATCGAAACCTACGATAACCCGTATCTCACCGCTAAAGCCTTTTTTCGTATTACTCTCTACAGCTCCGCCAACGACTTGTCCGCCTTTCTTGGCAGGATAAATCTTGAGGGAATCACCATCGGAGGAGACGGCCATATAGACGTCCTCAGTCGGTTTGTTGTCGAACTCGGGAGCAACGGCTTTAATCGCTTCCTCCAAGGCGGTCGCTTTGGCTACCGCTATAGGGCCGGCGGTAAACTGGTTCACTCCGGCTAGGATCGCCCCTGCTACCAAGCAAATGCCTGTTAGTGAAAGGAGCATATTGGGTAATGTTGATTTTAATTTTGCCATGCTTACTTTCCTCCGAAATGTTTAGGTTTGATATAGCTGTTGATTAGCGGAGTAAATGCGTTCATGATCAGGATAGCGAACGACATACCTTCCGGGTAAGACCCGAACAAACGGATCACCGTGGTAAGGATTCCGATTCCCACGCCGTAGACAAGCATTCCGTTCTTGCTCATCGGCGAGGTTACGTAGTCGGTCGCCATAAAGATGGAGCCTAATAACAAACCACCGGATAATAAATGAACGAACGGGCTGGCGTATTGTACCGGATTCACCAAGTGCATGATGCCCGTGAATACGAATACGGTAGCCAAGATGGATACCGGGATCTGCCAAGTGATGATCTTTTTCCATAGCATGAATAAAAGACCGAGGATCAAGGCCAGGGCGCTCACTTCACCGAGACTACCTCCCATAGCCCCTACAAGCATATTCCCGTAAGACGGAAGCTCGGTCACGCCCTCGTTCATCAACGACAGTACCGTCGCGCCGGTCTGGGCGTCCGTATAAGTCATCGGGAAAACGTTCAAGGCATCTACCACCGGCCAAGTCGTCATCTGCGCCGGGAAGGAGATCAATAAGAATACACGTCCGACCAACGCCGGATTGAAAATATTATTACCTAATCCACCGAAAGACATCTTGCCGATGCCGATCGCCGCCAACGCTCCGATAATAATGATCCAGACCGGAAGGTTGGAAGGTAGGTTGAAGGCCAGCAATACACCCGTCAGGATAGCGGAGCCATCGCAAAGGGTCGGTTCCTTTTTCATCAGGAATCGCTGGATCAAATACTCGAATATCATACAGGCCAGAACCGATACGACCGTAACGATCAACGCTCCCAGACCGAAGAAATAAAGGGATACCAAGAAAGCCGGGATAAGGGCAATCAGTACACCATACATATTTTTGCTTATGCTGTCGCCACCATGGATGTGGGGCGAGGGCGATACGTATAAATTATTTTCCATGTTGCTCTTGTTTTATGACTTTCTAGACCGGATAATACCCATAACTTTTCCTTTACCCAACCGGATCTGATCCAGCAACGGACGGTTGGCCGGACAGGTATAACTACACGACCCGCACTCGATACAGTCGGTGATATAGTTCTTCTCCGCCAATTCCCAATTCTGGAATTCCGTGGCGTTCATCAATAGGGTAGGGTTCAATCCCATCGGGCAGACACCTACGCATTTGGCGCAACGGATGCAATCCCGGATCGGCTTGCGGACAGATTCCTCCGTCGTCAGTAATAAAACACCGGAGCTTCCTTTGCAAACCGGCACCTCGGCGCTGATCAACGCTTTACCCATCATCGGTCCGCCACCGATAATCTTACCCGTATTCTCGGGCAGGCCACCTGCGGCCTCGATCAAGCAACTGATCGGTGTTCCCATACGAACCAAGAAATTGGAAGGATTAGCTACCGCCTTACCCGTGATCGTCACCACACGCTCGAACAACGGTTTATTCTTTTGTACCGCCTCGTAAACGGCATAAGCAGTTCCTACGTTCTGTACCACGGCACCCGCCGAGATAGGAAGCGCACCACTTTTTACCTGACGGCGAATAACGGCGTCGATCAATTGTTTCTCGCCTCCTTGCGGATATTGTACCTTAAGCGGCATGATCTCTATACCTTTATAATTTACCGCCAACTTTTGCAGATGGGCGATAGCGTCCGGCTTGTTATTCTCGATACCGATCACGGCCTTGTTCACGTTGACCGCTTTCATTAGGATCGTGACACCGACTAGGATTTGCTCGCCTTTCTCCAGCATCAACGAATGGTCGGAAGTAAGATAAGGCTCACACTCCACGGCGTTGATGATTACGATCTCTGCCTTGTTTCCGGGAGGCGGCATCAATTTCACCTGCGTAGGGAAAGTTGCTCCACCCAGACCGACGATACCGGAAGCGGCGATCTTATCCACGATTTCCTTGGAAGACAGCGTGCACTCCTTCACTAAGGTCTCGCTGCGGTCGATCGTCTCTTCCCATTCATCACCTTCCACATCTATATAGATAGCGGGACGTTTGTATCCGCTAGCGTCGAGAGCGTTATCTATCTTGTTCACTTTGCCGGATACGGAAGAGTGGATGTTCGCTGATACGAAACCACCCGCCTTGGCTAGCAATGTACCCACCTTTACCAGATCCCCTTTCTTCACCACGGCCTGCGCTGGGGCACCGATATGCTGGCTGAGGGGGATAATCACCTGTTTAGGCGTAGCGAGAGCCGTAATTTTCTTACCGGCAGACAGTTTATTCTCGGGGGGATGTATACCTCCGATTCGAAATGTCCTTAGCATACTATTAGATTTTAATTTAGATTTGTTTTTTCTTCACTTGTAGCTTTCGGTGTGGCTTCCGGTTTCACGGTAGCCTCTGCCTTCGGCGCCGGTTTCACGGTCTCCGCTTTCGGAGCGGGAGCGGCTTCCTTGCGAGGAGGGAAATTCAGCTCATGAATAGCTCCTGTCGGACATACAGCCACGCATTTGCGGCATAAACGACACTTCGTATAATCGATATAAGCTACGTTATTTGTTACGGTGATTGCCTCGAACGGACATTCCTTGGCACATTTGCCACAGCCGATACAAGCGTTGGCACAAGCCTTGCGAGCGGCGGCTCCCTTGTCCTTATTTACGCAAGACACGTAAATCCGGCGTGATTTAGGTCCTTTCTTTCTTAGCTCGATGATATTCTTCGGGCAAGCCTTCACACAAGCACCACAGGAAGTACATTTTTCCTCGTCTACCTCGGCGATTCCCGTAGCCGGGTTGATGTGGATGGCGTCGAAAGCGCAGGCGTTCACGCAGTCGCCATAACCTAGGCAACCGAAAGAACAATTCGTCTCGCCTCCGTAAAGGGTAGAGGCGATGGCGCAACTTTTCGTTCCATCATAAGAGTTTGTACGTGGGCGGGCCTGACAAGTTCCGTTGCAACGGACAACGGCTACCATGGGTTCGGCTGTACCCGCCTCTTTACCCAGTATTGTAGCGACCTTGGCCATGACCGGGCCACCACCAACGGGGCAGAGCAATCCGTCTAATGAGTCAGCTTTTACGCAAGCGCCTGCGAATCCGGCGCAACCCGGATAACCGCAACCTCCACAGTTCGCCCCGGGAAGGACTTCCTGTACTTGTGCGATGCGAGGATCTTCGTAGACTTCAAATTTCTTGGAAGCAGCGTAGAGGAAAACCGCTCCGACCGCCCCGATTGCTCCTAATGAAATAACGGCAATTAAAATCATGATATATTATCAATTAAGTTTTTTCAAAGTAAATATAAATCGTCTTTTTAGTTTGTCACGCATTAAGTATAGTATACAGTAATAAGGCAGTAAAAGCGATAAACCGGTTAACCCGCTCGTGGTCTCGTCCCATTGTAGATTCGTCCCGATTACGATGGCCCCCACGACTATCACCAAAGGAATGACAAATGCCAGCAATACGGCCTGAAGTCCCATGGAATTTTGTCCGCATATTATCACTTCCTCGTTTACGTGAAACCGTCCCGACCGATCGGGTATCTCAATGATCTTATCCTTTTTCTCGGATGCCGAGCACATAGACTGTGCGTGGCATCCCGAGCATGCGGATTGTTGGGTAATGCGGACGAAGACGGTGTCGCCATCGATCTTCTCTACAAATCCTGTATGATTTATACTTTCGCTCATATTTGTAATCTCGACATTGCAAAATCAAGGCAAAAGTAAGTATAATTTAGAAACTATGTCACGATTAACAAAGTTTATTATTCGAAATCTTAAATCCTAGCTTACCATTTGTAATTAAAACCGAAACTTAACAACTCATTAAGCTGGAAATAACTCTTGTTATCCTCTGTTTTTTCCACTCCATCGTCGTATCTAAGGTGAAAATAGATACGTGTGGAGAAAAAGCGGCTGATGGCCAGAACCAAGGTATTCTCGAACTCCCCGATGGTATGATCGCCGTAAGTGGTAAAGAAATAAAGACGGGATTGCCAGCTTACGTTACGGTTGAAATCGAAGGCGAGGTCTGCGCGGATCGTGGAACCTATTTGGCTTAGCTTGTTATTGAACTCACCGGTTTCCTCGTTTTTCTTGAAACCGTGACGGCTATAATCGATCTCTTGTGTCGTATACATATATGTATAGGAGATCGGCGCCAAGTTGGTGCTGAATTTAATCTTCTTATGCTTGTCGGTAAATTGTTTTTCCAGCTCGTATTTCATACCGAGACCGAAGTTGATAGAGAACGGGGCTAGGAATGCGGCCTGTTTGATGCGCTCGTTCTCTTGGTAGTTGGTGAAGAACTGGGTCTTGAACTCAGCGTCGAACGTATAGTACCATTTGTTGAACGCTTGGTAGCCGACGTTGCTGTGTATACGGAATACGTCGTCACCGATCTTATAGTTCCTTAAGGTATCCTTCGGTGCCGTATATACGCTGGCTTTGAATTCCAGTTCGTTCGTTACTTGTACCTTATCTTTCTTATAGTCGTATTTTAAATTGTTCTTGGTGAACAGGTTCAAGTTGCTACTTCCACCTTTATACCAGTTCTCCGAAACGTAGTTCTGGGAGAATTGGACGGCGCTCTCGAAGGCCGATATCCAGTATCTCCGCTCCGGGATAAAGCGGGCGGGAGCGTCTACGTCCTCAAAATTGGCATCAGCCTCCACCTTGATCGGCAAGTCCTCATAAATATTCTTCTTGATGAATTTAGGTTTGATTACCTCATTGGGCAGATCCCTCTCGGAGTAGCGGAAATAAGTCGGGTAATTGTTCTGTACATATTTGTAAGCCATCTCCTCGAATTGTTTGTTTCGTTCCAGATCTTTGAAAATGGAATCTGCCCGGTATAGGTTATCATAGGGAGTCCTCTCCTTCAACGAATCGAAGTTGTAGAATATCAAGTTCTCGGGTAAATAATCTCCCCGGAAAACGATCGGCATGAACAAAGGGTTTACGATCACGGTATCCCGGAAGGTCATCGTATTATCGAAAATCGTGGAGGCGTCTCGTACCAGACGGGCCCAATACATCGCCTCGTCCGAGATTTCCAGCTCGTCTTTCTTCAAGAAACGCAGTAAATTCGTGCTTGGGGCCAAGGGCGCCGAGTAAGTCTTGTTTTGCTTCTCGAATTGCTTACGAATGTCTACGATGTTGTCTAATTCCTCTTCGCTAAGATTGATCGCGGGAATCGTATCATCCGATACGACTTGCTGTGCGGGACGTTGAACTATCGTTCCGGTAACTAGCTGGTTCTCTTGACTGTATGCCGAGCCTCCAATTAGTGAAAGTAATAATAGCGCATACACACCATGCCTCTTCATCATCATAATACCTTATTTACATCTATTAGTTGTAGTGGTCGCAAAATTAGCTAAAAAGAATGATATATAACATACGATTTGATATTTATCTGGGCAAAAGTTACGATCACTGAGGCAAAGCAGGTGTGTCTAACGAGGCTTATACGGACTTGCCTCAGTACTCCGCTGGAAGTACTGGAATACTTCGCTCAAAGTACTTCAGTACTTCCTGCGTAGTACCGAAGTAATTCCATGAGAAGTACTGTCTTTAGTGCCGGGCTTCGGGTCGGGAATCGGAAGAGTCCTGCCGAAGCCCGGGTCAGTTCTGGAGATATTCAGCGAGAAATAAAAACATTAAATTTGGCATGTCTCGATGAAAATCGCTAACTTTGCGGTTTCGAAATGCAGGTGTGCAATTAAAAAGATAACTAAAATATTACTATCGTGGCAGATACAAAGTACATTTTCGTTACAGGCGGCGTGGTCTCTTCCTTAGGTAAGGGTATTATTTCCGCTTCTTTAGGTAAGCTCCTTCAAGCAAGAGGTTACAAGGTTACTATCCAAAAATTTGATCCTTACATCAACATCGACCCGGGTACGTTGAACCCTTATGAACATGGGGAATGTTACGTGACCGTCGATGGACATGAGGCTGACTTGGACTTGGGCCATTACGAGCGTTTCTTGAATGTCCAGACTACCCGTGCGAATAATATCACTACCGGACGTATCTATCAAAGCGTGATCAACAAGGAGCGTAAGGGGGATTATCTGGGTAAGACGGTGCAGGTGGTGCCTCATATCACGGATGAGATCAAGCGTAACGTGAAATTATTGGGTAGCAAGTATAAATTTGACTTCGTGATCACCGAGATCGGTGGTACGGTGGGTGATATCGAGTCTCTGCCTTTCATAGAGAGCGTTCGCCAGTTGAAATGGGAGCTGGGTAAGAACTGCCTTTGCGTACATCTTACTTATGTGCCTTATATCGCGGCGGCGAAAGAGTATAAGACGAAGCCTACGCAACATTCCGTGAAGCAATTGCAGGAGTTAGGCATCCAGCCAGACGTGTTGGTTTTACGTACGGAGCATGAGCTGAACGCGAACTTGTTACGTAAGGTGGCGTTGTTCTGTAACGTGGCCGAGGATTCCGTGATCCAGTCGATCGACGTACCGACGATCTACGAGGTTCCTTTGGTATTGCAACGCCAGAAGATGGACGAGGTGGTCTTGCGTAAGGTCGGTATGGAAGTCGGCCCGACTCCGGAGTTGAAGCCTTGGAAGGAATTCCTTGCCTTGAAGAGCACGGCTACGGATACGGTGAAGATCGGTTTGGTTGGTAAATACGTGGAATTGCAAGACGCTTATAAGTCGATCGACGAGTCTTTGTTGCAAGCCGCTATTTACAATCATCATAAACTGGATTTGCATTTGTTCCATTCGGAGAAATTAAATAACGAGAACGCCGCCGAGCAATTGAAGGATATGGATGGTATCTTGATCGCCCCCGGATTCGGGCAGAGAGGTATCGAGGGCAAGTTTGCCGCTATCAAATACGCTCGTGAGCATGATGTCCCTTGCTTGGGCATCTGCTTGGGTATGCAGTGCATGGTGATCGAGTTTGCGCGTGACGTGTTAGGTTTGGCGGATGCCAACTCTACGGAGATGGAGCCGAATACGGCACATAAGGTGATCGACTTGATGGAGGAGCAGAAGAACGTTACCAATATGGGAGGTTCCATGCGTTTGGGCGCTTACGACTGTATGCTGAAAGAGGGCTCCAAGGTATTGGAGGCATACGGCAAGGAGCATATCCAAGAGCGTCATCGCCATCGTTTCGAGTTCAACAACGAGTATAAGAAGCAATACGAGGCCGCCGGTATGATGTGTACGGGTGAGAATCCGGAGACAAATCTGGTAGAGGTGGTAGAGATCCCCGCCTTGAAATGGTTCGTGGGCGTTCAATATCATCCGGAGTACAACAGTACCGTGGTGAATCCGAATCCTCTTTTCCTCAGCTTCGTGAAAGCTGCTATCGAAAATAAAAAATAATTGGTGATAAATGGATAAAAACACATTAATAGGTTTTCTGCTGATCGGTGTCGTATTATTCGCGTTTAGCTGGTTCAACCGGCCAACGCCTGAGCAGTTGGAGGCACAGCGCCGTTACCAAGATTCAATCGCGAAGATTGAGTATGCTCAGCAACTGGAGTTGCAGAAACAAGAGAACAAGAGTGCTTTAGTGGAGGATTCGTTGGAGAACCTGCCGGACTCGGTACGGGCGCAACGTTTGCAGCAGAGCTTCGGCGTATTCGGCGACGCTATGGTGGGCACGGAAGATTACACGACCCTGCAAAATGACGTGGTCGAGCTGCGTATCAGCAATAAGGGCGGACGTATTTGTTACGCACGCTTGAAGGAGTATGATACGTATAATGACGAGCCTCTCGTTTTGTTCGACGAGAAAGAGTCTAATTTTAATTTCACGTTGGTCACGGCAACGAACCGTGTCGTGAATACGAGCGATTTGTATTTTACCCCGGTTAAAGGTAATGACCCGAATTCCGTGATCATGCGTTTGAACACCGGCGAGGGTAGTCATCTGGATTTTACCTATACCTTGAAACCGGATGATTATATGGTGCAATACCAGATTCTGGGTACGGGATTGAACGGTGTCTTGGCACCGAGCACGAATGCCTTGGATTTGTTGTGGGAGCAGGATATCCGCCAACAGGAAAAAGGACGTAAGTTTGAGGATCGCTACGTGACCTTGAACTACAAGTTCATGGCGGACGACGTGGAACACCTGAGCGAGTCGAAGAGTGACAGCAAGCAGATCCCGAACCGCTTGAAATGGATCGGTTATAAGGATATGTTCTTCTCTACCGTATTGATCTCGCAAGAGGGCTTTGAGGCTACTACCTTAGACTCGAAAGCGATTCCGGAGGGGGATGTGTTGAAACAATTCAAGACGACCGCTTCCGTACCTTTCGACTTGCAAGGTAAGGAGGCCACGAACCTGTCCTTTTATTTCGGACCGAATAAGTTCGCCTTGTTGAAGTCCTTCGATAAGGGAGTCTCTGCCGAGCAGCAACTGGATCTGGAGAAGTTGGTTCCGCTAGGCTGGGGTATCTTCCGCTGGGTGAACCAATATTTCGTGATCCCCTTGTTCGACTTCTTGGGTAAGTTTATCCATAATTATGGTATCTTAATTCTTTTGATGACTATCATCGTGAAGATCATCCTTTTCCCGTTGACGTATAAGTCTTATATGTCGTCCGCCAAGATGCGTGTATTGCGTCCGCAAGTGGAGGAGATCAACGCTAAGTATCCCGGACAGGATAAGGCTATGGAACGGCAGAAAGCGACGATGGAGCTATATAGCCGTGCGGGGGCGAGCCCGATGAGTGGTTGCTTGCCGATGTTGTTGCAGATGCCGATCTTAATCGCTTTATTCATGTTCTTCCCGTCGGCGATCGAGTTACGTCACCAGAGTTTCCTTTGGGCGCACGACTTGTCTACTTACGACGCTATCTTTAGTTGGAATAAATATATTCCGATCATCACTCCGTATTTCGGAAATCACATCAGTTTGTTCTGTTTGTTGATGACGATCACGAATATTTTTTATACCAAGTATAATATGGAGATGACGAATACTGGGCAGCAACAGATGCCGGGCATGAAGGCCATGATGTACATGATGCCGTTGATGTTCTTGGTGTTCTTCAACCAGTATGCTTCCGGTTTGACGTATTACTATTTCATCTCTACGTTGATCACAATCGTGCAGACATTGATCTTCCGCTATACGATCAATGAGGATAAATTGTTAGCTAAGTTGGAAGCAAACAAACGGAAACCGATGAAGAAATCCAGTTTCATGAAACGTCTGGAAGAGGCTCAACGAGCACAGCAGGAGACGTTGCGTAAACAACAAGAGGCTAAGAAAAAACGATAGGATAATAGTAATTGTTGTCCTTGAAAAAGGTCCCTTTATCTGCTTATTGGTAGATAAAGGGACTTTTTTGTATATCTTGGCTCCTCTACTTGAAAAACAAGACGTCTTGATCATGATTCTATTTGTTTATTTGTATTTATTCAAAACTTTTTGTTTGTTTGCATTGTTTTGTATTCAAAAGATTGATGAGGAAATTGATTTTTTCTATATTGAGGAAATAGGGAGGTTATAAATAAGGGATTTTGTCAATGACAAAAAATGAACGATCGCTTCAATGGGTAATAGCGGGAATATTCTTCGTAGTATGCTTTGCTTTCTTTCAATGGATTTACCCAAACCATTTGTTCTTCAAAGAGCAGATGAGGATTTTTTTGTATACCACCGATTATTTTATCTCGTTCTGGGATGAGCCGGCTTGGTTGAGCTGTTATGTGGGGAATTTCTTGATACAGTTCTTCCATTTGACTGTGATAGGCCCGTTAATCGTGACGTGCGTGTTGTTGCTCTTATGGTACTACTCTATGCGGGTTTTACGCAAGTTCGGGAATGGTAATATGGTCTCCATATATGCGTTGTTTCCGGTAGCGTTAGAGTGGGGATTGATTTGCCGGTTGTCGTATAGTATAGCGTCTACGCTTACGTTGATTTTCGTGCTATGGCTCTTCTTGGGATACATCCGGATTAAGAATAAGAGAACGTCCGTTTGGGTGGCTTTTATACTTCTTCCCATAATTTATAGCATGGTCGGTAGCCGGCTGTTTGTCTTCTCCTTGATGGTGATATTCTATGAGGGAGCCAAGAATAGGAAACGGTGGTGGTTCTGGCTTTCTCTTTTGTTATCGAGTTATTTATATCCGTTGTTCATGCGTCATTTTTATGGATTGAGCATTGAGGAGGCCTATAAATATTCCCATGTGGATGGCTTGAGCGTATATTTCCCCGCTTTAGCGTTGATTCTAGAGATATTCGCTTTGGAGATTAAAAGTATACGTAGGATACGTCTGAACCGGCATAGCTTGCTTATTACCTTTTTAGTCGTATTTGGATTCTTTTCATTTGTTATAGCGGGTACGAACCGGAAGCGGGAAAAGGTTCTGGCAGTAGACCAAGCGATCTATAGGGGTGATTGGGAGCGAGTCTTGGATTTGTCTGCCGGATTTGATTCTCCCGATATCTTGGTAAGTTATTATAGGAATATCGCTTTCTCCAAGAAGAACGAGTTGCCCCAGAATTTGATGGATCATTATCAACGAGGGGCGGACGCCTTGTTCTTACCGATCGATTTGAGGTCTTCTATACTTCCCGTGTTTTTCAGTAATGAGGTGTATTATCAATTGGGAGATATGGATATGGCCCGTCACCGGGCGATCGAAGGAATCTTGTTCAGCCCTAAACAAAGAAGCGTACGGCAGATCAAGCGGCTGGTGGAGATTGATATGCGGCGAGGGGATATTGAGGAGGCTAGAAAATACCTGAACCTATTGGACGCGACGTTATTTTATCACTCATGGGCAAGGTCGAAGGAGGAACAGTTGAAGGGTGAGGAGACCTTGTCGATGGAGAAACGTTTGCCGAGGAAAAGTGATTGGGAGCGAGAGCACGACATACTAATGTCCATATCCGATTATCCGGGCGTACTGTCAAGTTTGGTGGCGGAATATCCGGAAAATAAACAGGCATTGGATTATTTGTTGTGCTATTATTTACTGAACGAGAATTTGAATAGTTTTAAGAATGCGTTCGATACTTATTATAAAGGAAAATTTGAGGTTGTACCCCGTTTGTACGAGGAGGCTTTGGTACAAGTCTTATCTAAAAGCTCGGACGAGGAGGTGGACGGTTATCAGATACCTCAAGATGTTATCGAGGATTACCAAGATTACATCCATTGTAAATCGGGTAGAAAAGCAAAGGAGGAATTACGAGAACGTTATTCCTCCACCTATTGGTACTACTCTGACTATATTCATTGAATAATAGTGTAAGTGATCAGCGGTTCGCAAGGAAGGCTAAGGCTTTCTCCATGTCCTCCGGTGTATCTATACCGATCGTTTCTTGCTCTGTGATGCCGACCTTGATTTTATATCCGTTTTCCAACCAGCGTAATTGCTCAAGGCTTTCCGCCAGTTCTAAAGCGGATTGAGGTAATTGGGTGATTTCTTTCAGCACTTGCGCACGATAGGCATATAACCCGATATGTTTGTAAAAGGTATGACTCGGCAACCATTCCGTATATTTCTTGCCCCGGATATAAGGAATAATAGATCGACTGAAATACATAGCCTCGTTGTTTTTGTTGAGTACGACTTTCGGGGAATTGGGATTGAATAGGGTACTCTCGAAATCATCGTCCGAACGGAAAGGCTTTACCAATGTCGCTATTTGCGTGTTTGCGTCGGCGAAGCAGGTTTTGATCGTCTGGATTTGCTCGGGATGGATAAAAGGCTCGTCACCTTGGATATTGACAATCACATCATACCCTTCGCCTATTTTCTGATAAGCCTCGTAGCAACGATCCGTACCGCTACGATGTTGATCGGAGGTCATGACGACTTGGCCACCGAAGGCTTTAACCGCATTCTCTATCCGGATATCGTCGGTAGCTACGCAAACGGAGTCTAAGACATCCTTTACTTGCTCATATACACGTTGTATCATGGGCTTTCCGTTCATATCCGCTAATGGCTTCCCCGGAAAACGGGTAGAGGCGTATCTCGCCGGAATAATTCCTATAAACTTCATCATTCTATATCGTTTTGTTAACTGGTTACTACTTTTCCTTCGCTTAACTGGATCAACTTATCCCGTTCGCCTACGATCCATACGATATCTCCTTCCTCGAAAACCGTACTAGGAGGCGGATTCTTGATCGAGCTACTTCCACGTTCGATACCGATTACCAAGCAAGCGGCTTTATCACGGATACCGGACTCTATGATGGAGCGGCCGATCAATCGGGAACCTTCCGAGATAATGATTTGCTCCATATTCATCTCTTCCTTTCTTGTGTTCGATTGCTCGGCGTATGATTTCTTGTAGCGTTCCTCCAGATATTTCCTAAAGTGCTCCAGATCATCATCTGCGCCAACTACTACCAGTTTATCGAACGGGTAGAGCCGCTCGTCTCCTCCCGGTATGTTGATTCGCTTCTCTCCCCGGATAATCGTTACGATATTTACGTTGCACTTTTGCCTGAAGTTTAATTCTTTCAGGCTTTTTCCCATACTGGGGGAATTCTGCTTCACCTCGAAATCTGCTAAATGGAGATCTCGTTCTAATAAGTGGTTCGCGAAACGCTGGTTAATCGGGGCTTTTCGCTCTTGCTCCACTTCTCTCGCTACAAGGTTACTGAAAAAATGCCGTTCCATCAAGATCGACTGCCTCTTTAGCCGTTTGGAGAATATCATTAATACGATAACAGCGGAGGCGACCGCCAGCATAATTCCTAGCGCAGCATTCAATAACCGTGCGACAGGAAGCATGACGAGACCGATACAGAGCAGGATTCTGAGGATCACGAGTGATACTAGGGGACCCCGGTTATATTTATTATCGTTCCATAATTGCTGGAACTCCACGGAATGATTCTTTTTCATCATGATCGCCCGCAACATCGGGGAGATCAGAGCTAGGATTAAGATCAAGGAGATTAGACTTCCTTGGATGCCGGGCAAATGTTTACAGATGAACGGAGTCACGATTTGTAGCCATAAAAAGATAAGTACTAGGCAGACGGCGGTATAAGTACCGACGATGCGGACCAAGGCTTTTAGTAACTTATTCCATGCGCTTTTTTGACGGATCGTATTGGAACCGGATGAATATCGCTCCAAGAACTGTTTCCAATTCTCCGGTATGATCCGCTCCGCCCATTTGTAGGTAGGTTCCGCTAGCCGGATCATATAAGGTGTGAAGAATGTCGTGATCACGGATACGGCGACAACGATCGGATACAGATATTGATCCGTCACGTTTAATGATAGTCCCAAACCTGCGATGATGAAGGCGAATTCTCCGATCTGCGCTAACGAGAAACCAGACTGGATGGCTATTTTTATCGGTTGTCCGGACAGTAATACTCCGAAACTGGCGAAACAAATCTGTCCGGCCATGACTACGAGCGTGATAATGAAAATCGGGATTTTATACTCCCAGAGCATCTGAGGATCGATTAACATGCCTACAGACACGAAGAAAATCGCTCCAAATAAGTCTTTTACGGGTTTTACCAAATGCTCGATCCGTTCAGCGTCAATGGTCTCGGCCAAAATAGAACCCATGACAAAAGCTCCGAGAGCCGATGAGAATCCGGCTTTTGTGGCGATCATAACCATACCAAGGCATAGCCCGATGCTCACGATCAACAGAGTCTCCTCATTTAGGAAGCTTTTTGCCTTTTTCAGAAAAGAGGGGATCAAATAGATCCCGACAACGAAACAGAATAAAAGGAAAATGCCTAATTTGACCACGCTATCCAGCATCTCCATGCCTTCCACGTGTTTACTTACCGCTACGGTAGAAAGTAATACCATTAATAATACGGCGAATAGATCCTCCACCACCAAGATACCGAATACGACACCGGCGAATCGTTGGTTACGCAATCCCATGTCGTCGAATGCCTTGAAGATAATCGTCGTGGAAGACATCGATAACATACCTCCGAGGAAAAGACTGTTCATATGTCCCCAACCCAGTGATAAGCCCGTGATATATCCCGCTGTCATCATACCTATAACAACGGTTATGGCTCCAATGACGGCGGTTCCTCCCACCTTCATCAACTTCTTGAAACTGAAATCGAGCCCCAAAGCGAATAACAGGAAGATAACGCCTATATCAGCCCAGATACGGATACTTTCCACATCTGTAACTGTCGGTATTTGCTCGATGGAAGGTCCGGCGAGTATTCCGGCTACGATATACCCCAATACGACCGGTTGCTTTAACTTTTTGAATAACAGGGTAACCAACCCGGCGGATATGAGTATGACCGCAAGATCTGATATTAGCGCAGGTATCTGAGACATCGTTTATTGTTTTTTCGATTGCCAAAGTTAGGTATTTATTTTAATTTTGTGTCTCAAAACAGAAGCCAAAATGAAGAAGAAACATCCGATTGAAGCGCTTATAGAGCAAGGGGAACATCAACAACTTGATTTCAAGTTTGAGGTGAGCGACAGCAAGAAGATTGCCCGGACATTGAGTGCGTTCGCGAATACAGATGGCGGGCGGCTGCTGATTGGAGTGAAGGATAACGGCGCTATTTCCGGTGTGAGAAGTGAGGAGGAATATTATATGATCGAGGCTGCTTCTAAAATGTATACGCATCCCGAGGTGCCGTTTACAGCTAAGCGCTGGGATGTCAACGGGAAGACCGTATTGGAGGTCTATATCGCCCCAAGCGATGAGAAACCGCATACGGCACCGGATAAAGACGATAAATACAAGGCCTATATCCGGGTTGCAGACGAGAATATATTAGCGAACGAAGTCCTCATGCAAGCATGGAAGAAGCAGAAAACCAAAGAAGGTACATTGCTGAAAATAAGTAAGCCCGTCGAGATCCTGTTTTCTTGGCTCGACGAGCATCCTTATATCAGCATAAAGCAATTTTGCCGTATCGCCCATATCAATTATTATGCGGCCCGTAACATCCTAAGTGATTTGATGGCTATGGGAGCGATGGAATATGTCGTGATCGATAAATGTATTGCCTATAAACGGATCGCATAGACTCGTTTATAGGTTGATTACATAGACTTGCGCGCTCTCGAATCTGACGACTTTGATAGGAGTCCCTTTCTCGATGAAGCCAGACTCCGATACGCCGTCATACAACTCTCCCTCGATAGATACTTTACCCGAAGGACGTAAAACGGTAGCGGCCGTGCCCTCTTTTCCGATCAGTTGTGTCAAATTGGGGCTGGATACCGCTTTTTCCAAATCAGCGTTTAATGCCATTTTCTTTAGCGGTCCTTTATGTCCTATTTTGTTGGATAACCATATCACTAACGTGAATCCGATACCCAGACCTAATAGAACCGTTAAGGCGGCTCTGCCCGTATCCATTCCAGATACGTTTTGAAAATCAAAAACAGTATTGTTCAGTAAGCTCATCGTAAGTCCGCCGACCACGAGAATAATTCCACTTATCCCCGCTATGCCAAAGCCCGGGATCACGAATATCTCCAACATTATTAATATAACGCCGAGAATGAATAACAGGATTTCCCAGTTTTCAGCCAACCCGTCCATATAGAGAGGAGCGAAGTAAAGGATAGCCGCTATTATCGCGGCGGCGGATGGAAAACCAAGCCCCGGGGTTTGCATCTCGAAGTAAATACCACCGATGATAATAATGATTAATAAGCTCTGTATTACCGGACTCATAAAGAAACCTTTTACATTATCGAACCATGAGGGTTCATAACTTTTAATCTCATAGTCCTTACATCCGATATATTCTGTGATTACTTGATCCGGACTCTCGGCGATGCCATCGCAATAACCCCATTTGAGTGCTTCTTGAGAGGTAAGTGTCAATACCTTACCGCTATCGATGAGGTTGGGGACGATCACTCTGTCATCGACCATCGCTTCGGCGATTAAAGGATCTCTTTTCCATTTATAGATCGTGTCGCCGTTTTGTATAAGCGTATCTTTCCCTTGTGCCTCAGCCGTCGAACGGATCATGGAACGCATATAAGATTGATATTTATCAGGTAGAGCCGCACCCGTTTGATTGACAACCGTTGCCGCACCTATATTCGCCCCTTTCCGCATATAGATTTTCTTGCATGCTATGGAAATTAAAGCACCTGCTGAAGCTGCGTTATTATCGATAAATACATATACTGGTATGGGACTATATAAAATAGCCGTTCGCATAGAATCGGCAGATTCCAGTAATCCGCCGTATGTGTTCATATGCAATAAGATGGCATCGGCGTTCAATTGCTTAGCCTCTGATAATCCGTTATGGAGATAAATCCACGTGGTGTTATCGATCTCTTTTTTTATATCAATCGTATATATTAAGGACTTCTCTTTAGCCTCTGATTGAAGAGAGATTGCAAGTATTAATACTATAGCTGTTAATATTGTTAATAAACGTTTCATCTTGTTTGTATTATATTCGTTTTTAATATTTGGTTGAAAATTGTAACTGGCTTGTTGTAAATGTTGATTTTTGTAACTTGTGCAACTTGTAAATAATACTCATTTTCAGTAAGATTTACAACAAAAATATTAAGTTACGATTTTTAATATTAATATTTATCAAAGAACTGTATATCTCCATTTTTAATTTATATATTTGTTGCATCCTTCAATGTTTGAGGGATAATACTTATACAGTATTAAACTTTATTTAACTAGTAAAAATATGAATGCGTTGCAATTTCAGAAAAAATTATTGAGCATGCAAGAAAACATGATGAATTTTGCGCTTATGCTTACAGCGAATAGGGATGATGCCCAAGATCTGATGCAGGACACAACGCTGAAGGTTTTAGACAATCAAGAAAAATTTGTAGACAATATCAATTTTAAGGGCTGGGTCTTGACTGTGATGCGTAACATTTTCATTAACAATTATCACAAGATCGTTCGCACGCAAACTGTCGTAGATCAAGGTGTCGACTTATATAACTTGGATGTCGTGAACGATTCAGGTTTTGACTCTCCGGATGGCGCTTATCAAATTCAAGAGATCACGAAAGCGATCAACGGTTTGAACAATGAGTTGAAGGTTCCATTCTCTATGTTTTTGAGCGGCTATAAGTACAATGAGATCGCTGATAAACTGGATGTTCCTCTGGGGACGGTTAAGAGCCGTATTTTTTTCGCTCGACAAGAATTACAAAAAGTTTTAAAAGATTTTCGTCAAGGATAAAATTTACTTTATATAAAAGAAGCCGTCTTTAACAAAAGACGGCTTTCTTTTTATTCGGCCGGTTGGTATAAATATCTCTTGATGCTTCTTTTGGGTGTTTTCTCGAATTCTTCTTGATACAGCTTGAAACAGGTGATTTTACTGTAATTCGGCATCTCCTCGTTTACTTGGTCAATGTTGGTCTGCATCAACTTCTCGATTTCGGAATGTTGTATACCTGCCTTATCTACTTGCTCCCAATCGGGATAGATGAGGGCGACTAGTTTACCTCCTTGGGAGATGATGAGCGATTCCGCTACATATAGCATATTATTCAAGCGATCCTCGATCTCTTCCGGATAGATATTTTGTCCGCTGGGGCCTAGAATCATGGTTTTACTACGGCCGCGGATATATAAAAATCCATCTTTATCGAGGGTTCCCAGATCGCCGGTACGCATCCATCCGTCAGGCATCATAACGGCTTTCGTAGCCTCCGGATTCTTGTAATAACCGAGCATCACGTTCATACCCTTCACCAATATTTCTCCCACCTTGTTTTCCGGGTCCTCTGAATCGATGCGGACTTCCATACGGTCGACGATACGTCCTACGGAACCGGGCTTAAACTCATCCCATTGCGCATAGGAGACTAGCGGGCCACATTCGGTCATCCCGTAGCCTACGGTATAGCGGAAATGGATGGAATGAAGGAACGTTTCCACTTCTTTATTGATAGCGGCTCCTCCGATAACGATCTCCCCGAAGTTTCCTCCGAAAGACGCCGTTAACTTGGCGGAAATGGTATCCAGCACTTTCTGGTCTATATAGGGGACTTTCAAGAGCAATTTAATCAAAGGCTTCTCCAGTTCGGGGAATACCTTGTTTTTGATGATTTTCTCGATAATCAGAGGTACGGCTAGGATCAGCGCCGGCTTGATCGTCGTGAAAGCTTCCGCTATGATTTTCGGGCTGGGGGTACGTGTGAGGAAGTGTACATGGCAGCCTTTATTCACGGAATTCAATACCTCGAATGCCAATCCGTACATATGGGCCATCGGAAGCATACATACGATATTATCACCCGGATGGATGAACGGTAAATTGTCGTAAGCGAATTGCGTATTACTCCATAAGCTCCGATAGGGGATCATAACCCCTTTCGAGAAACTGGTGGTTCCGGAAGTATAATTAAGTACCGCTAATTCTTCCGGCTTTTCCACGTGATACCGAACATCGTTCGACGTGAATGAACGAGGGTACTTTTTACCGAAATATTCATTAATCCGATCTCTTACTACCCGGACTTCTTTGCTTTTACTGTGAATGATCGAGAAGTTATCCAGCATCATGAACAGTTTCACGTCGGGCATCATGCGTTCATTCATATTCTCCCAGTTGCTGGAAGCGGCAAGGACTGCCTTTGCCTCGGAATGATTTACGATATGATGTATATTATCCGGTTTGAATTCATGTAGAATAGGCACGGCTACGGCTCCATAAGCCAAGATCCCGAAGAAACAGATCGCCCAGTTGGAGGAGTTCCGTCCAACTAAAGCCACCTTATCCCCCTTTTTAATGCCGGCATGCTCTAGGATAATATGAAATTTCTCGATTCGACGAGCTACATCTTTATAATGGAAGGTATGTCCATTATAATCGGAGAACGCCGGGAGATCCCAATGCTCCTTGATGCTATTCTCTATGAGTCCTAAAAAACGATTCTCCATACTAATTTATTTATCAAATAACCATATGACAGGGTGGAAAGTTGTCAAAAGCCAAAGATAGTGCCTTTTCTGTAAATTATGAGTTTCAGTCTGCCGGAAACTGAAATATTCTTTACCTTTGTCTCTCCAAATAGAAGAATATGGTAGCACCTCTGGTAAAACGGATATGGATCTGGTGCAGGAATCTGTTGATCTTCCTGTTTGTATCCAGTATATTGGCGGTAGTAGTATATAAATTTGTACCCGTATATTATACGCCATTGATGTTTATTCGTATGTATGAGCAGCATCAGGATGGGAAGAAAATGAAACTCGGTCATACGTGGGTTCCTATATCCAAGATCGCCCAGCCTTTGGTTCAAGCGGTCATAGCGTCGGAGGATAACCTGTTCATGGAGCATAATGGCTTTGATGTGGAACAAATCCAGAAGGCACGGGCCGAGGCCGAGAAAGGTAAAAGGGTAAGAGGTGCCAGCACGATTTCCCAGCAGACCGCTAAGAATGTATTTCTTTGGCCGGGGAAAAGTTATTTACGGAAAGGTATCGAGGTCTATTTTACCTTCTTGATCGAATGGATATGGGGAAAGGAACGTATTATGGAAGTCTATCTGAACTCGATAGAGATGGGGGAGGGTATCTATGGTGCGGAGGCGGTAGCGGAGGCTCATTTCGGTAAGCATGCCTACCAATTGACCAAAAGCGAGGCAGCCTTGATAGCGGCCACACTTCCAAATCCCCGGAAGTTTAATTCTGCTAAACCGTCACCTTATATGCTGAAACGACAAGCGAAAATAATTTCCTTAATGGGAAAACTGATAAAAGTAGAAATGGGATATGGTGCCGGGCAAGTTGATCCCGGTACCGGAAAGGTTAAAAAAAGAAAGAAATGGAGAGCTTCCGTTATCATGACTTGGGACGAATCGCTTATGCCGATGCGTTAGAATATCAGACAGCTGCTTTCGAGGTCTTATTGGATGCGAAGGCAACGGGAAAGAAAGAGGATAATCAATTATTCTTTTGTGAGCATTTACCGGTCTTGACGATCGGTAAAAGTGGCAAGGACTCTAATTTGCTTATTCCCGAGGAAACTTTACGGGAACGAGGGGTCTCGTTTTACCATATAAACAGAGGGGGGGATATAACGTATCACGGGCCGGGACAGATTACCGGTTATCCGGTATTTGATCTGGAATATTGGAATCTGGGATTGAAACAATACATCCATATGCTGGAAGAGACGATCATCCGTTTCCTATCGCTTTACGACTTGAAAGGGGAACGTTTGGAAGGGGCGACGGGTGTATGGCTAGACCCTGAAGTACCGGGGCGTGCCCGTAAGATCTGTGCGATTGGCGTGAAAAGCAGCCGGTTCGTTACGATGCATGGCTTTGCTTTGAATATAAATACGGATCTGAGTTACTTTTCATTGATCAACCCTTGTGGTTTTACGGATAAAGGCGTTACCTCCTTGGCTATGGAGTTGGGGGTACCCCAAGACTTTGAGTTGGCAAAAAGTCAATTGAGATCGATTTTCATGGAAATCTTCGCTTGATATGGCAGTCATTCATTTCGCTCCTTTGCAAGGATATACGGATTCGGTTTATAGAGAGGCGCATACCCGAGTATTCGGGGGCGTAGATACCTATTATACTCCTTTCGTAAGGATAGAGAAAGGTGGTTTCCGGAATAAGGACTTGAAGGATATCGCTTGCGATAGAAATAGGCAGGTACATGTCGTACCGCAATTGATCGCTTCCACACCAGACGAGTTTCGGCCGATCGTGCGTTTATTCCAAGAGAATGGATACAAGGAAGCGGATATTAATTTAGGATGCCCTTTCCCTATGCAGGTCCGTGCGCATAGAGGCTCGGGACTTTTGCGGTACAAGGAAGAGGCCGAGTCTTTATTACGTACGATTGAGGAGTTCCCGGATATTTCTTTTTCTATGAAAATGCGTTTGGGGTGGGAGTGTACCGACGAGTCATTCGTGCTTCTTTCCTTATTAAATAAGTTACCTTTGAAGCATATAACCTTGCATCCCCGGTTAGGGATACAGCAATATAAAGGAGCTATCGATTGGGATGGATTCTCTCGTTTTTATGATGAATGTGAACTTCCCTTATATTATAATGGAGATTTAGTGGGGCTGGAAGATATCCGAGGAATAAAGGAGCGTTTTCCGGGGCTTGCCGGGATCATGCTGGGACGAGGGTTATTGGCCTCTCCTTGGCTGGCCACTGAGTTTGTGTCCGGACAGGTCTTGACCGTGAATGAGAGGCGGGATAAACTAGTCATGTTCCATGAGTCGTTGATGGATGAATATGCTGCCCGGTTGGAAGGTGGCGAGCATCAGGTATTATCTAAAATGAAGACAATCTGGGATTATCTTTTGCCGGAGGCCGATAAAAGGCTTCGCAAGAAAGTATTGAAAAGTACTTCCCTTACTTCTTATCAGTCGGCAGTGAAAGATTTGTTGAGTCTTTGACTACGGGAGGGACATTCGTAGAGTCTTTGGGGATCAAGGGTAAAAGAGGCCTCTTTCTTCTCCTGAAAATCTCAGAGAAGTTCGTGAAGTCTTTCCGGTACATGATACCTACACCTTGTATGGTTAATGCTTGCTTCAGGCCGAAATACATATCTCTGGCATGGTTATAAGCCTTTAGCCGGATCTCACCGGAGGGGGTCAACTTATATTCTAGGTCGAACTCTCCGATAAAAGTGTTATTTTTGCCTGTAGTGACCGTATTTCTCATACCGAAATTACCATTGATCAATAAGCGGTTGTTTAGCAACTGGCTGGATAATATCATCTCATATTCCGTGTCTTCCTTGAAACCGTCCTGTCCCGCTCGTATGTTTGTCCCTATTTGTACTTTATCCGTGAAACTACCTAATAGATTGGATAATTGCGCTGAGATAGCGGATGAAGCCACGGCGTTTAACTCGCTAGACTTATAACTCGTTTGGGCATATTCTGGTGTGTAGAATTTATTTAACACCAGCAAATAAACAATTTGCCGAGTCATCATATCCTCTGTGTCTATAAACGCTTTGACTTGACGCTCTAATTCCTCGTTAGAGTTCGGAAATTCTAAGTCGAAGGAAATAGACGGGCTGCGCAATGCGCCTTTAAGGTTTAAGACGCAATTGACGGGTATGTTTGTTCGAGAACTTTCTTGTAAGAGACTCTGATCCAAGTCTCCGATATTTGCGGTCAGATTGTAGATCGCATTGATATCCATATGGGCATTAAAGGGATCGCCACGGAAATTGATCGTGCTACCGTCTCTGATCTTAAAGTCTTTATGGATGATTTGCTGTAAGCTGAAATTATAGTTTCCTTGTACGATATTCACGTCGCCATACATACGAAGATCACTTCTTGTTCCATATTGTATTTGTAAACTTCCACTGGCGTTTCCTTTGATACGGTCTCCCGCTATCGGGTCCATGATTAGCTCTATATCGGCATCGGGTGTGATATCAAGGAGGAAGTTCATTCGTAGCTCGGCTCCCTCGTCTGTCTCGTGTACGATATTCAATGGGTGTGTGGACGTGGAATCTACGTTAGCGGCCAACTTGCTTTTATCGACGAACGTGATAAAATCATAGTCCGTAGCCGAGTTCTTATTCATGAAGTCCAGATAAATAGCGGTCTTAGGTTCGCTTTTCATATTAATATCAAAGTCGATCAACTTACCGTTACCCTTGATCTGCGCCGTTCCACTGGCGAATACAGTTCCGTAAATCAGCGGATTCTTTTTCTGGTTGGCGTTATACATCAACATATTATTGCCTTGCACGTTTACGAGGAAGCTATAATCCCGGAAATGCAAATGGTTGAACTTGAGGCTGACTTTCCCTAGGTTGCCGAATTGATCCTTGACCGTGATATTCCGTAAATTGACGGATGTAGAGTCAAGGTGGACGGAATCGGAGAAGGTATAATACGTATCCAAGAAATCAACGCCTACCCCTCCATCCATGACATAGGCATCTCCCTCGACATTCAGCTCCTTAAAGGGGCCGTGCAAATGTATACTTCCGAATCCCCGGCCTTGCAAGTTCTTTACGACCGTATCGACAAAGGGCTGCAAGAAAGCTAGATTGATATCATTGGCATCGAAATACAAGGATAGCCCCGCATTGGGTCCGACCGGGAATACATAGCCGTTTACATCCGTCCAAGTGCTGTCGTTCTTGTAGATGCTTCCCAGCATAAGGATACCTTTCTGTGCGTCGTCCCATTCGCTGAAGAGATTGAGGCGACCCAAGGGGGTTTGGTTGAATGAGAAATTCTTTACTTCCAGATCCGTGTTTAGCATACGGCTATTGAATAAATCATTCACGTAGAACTTACCGGTAGCCTCACCTCCGAATTGCAAGACTGGGATATTCAATACGTCGAAGACATAACTCAGCTCTATTTGCTTCAAGTCTACCAATAAAGTATCTGCCGGATCTTTTGAGATCGTCCCTTCCATAGATAAATACTGGGTCTCATGATCTACCCGGAAATGCTCGATACCGATCTTGCCCTCACGAATCGTTATATTCGCCGGATTGATGGTCCAGAGCGTGTCTTTAATAATGAGGGGGCTTTTATTCAACGTGACTTCCGTACGTAACTTGGCCGGCCCTTTCTCGCTTTCCTCTTCGACAAAAAGGGTAGAGGCGGAGATGTCGGCCTTAAATAACCGCTCTTTATTATTCGCCCAGCCAATCAGGGTGTTCACCAGATTATCTTTAGCGTCTGCTTTGATATCAAGGTAGTTACGCAGTCCCTTGTCGTTATAATTAATCGTTTTTAATTGTAGGTTTACCTTATCGTTCGGATTGTCGCAAACCAAGTAGCCGGATTCGAACATGGATTTCCCGAGATTGAACTTCGGAAGCCACGCCTCGATACGGAACTTATTATAAATATTATTATAATGTCCCGTGATCCGTCCGGGTTGCACCATCGTGAACGGTAGTTTTAATGTCGTAGAAAGCGCTTCCGTATTCTCGATCGTTAATAGGAGGGCGAAGTTATTCTCTTTCACGATTTGTTTTTTCTGGGTCGTGTTGATCAAGGCTGGCACATATCCCTTGAACGTATTCATAAGGCTGGGGATTAGCGTGTTGAATGAGTAAGACCCGGTGACCTCTCCATTCAAGATATCGGACGTTATGGTTAATTGCCGGTCGAGACTATGCCCCGAGGCAACTACTTCGAATTTCTTAAGGAAGAAGCTGCTGGGAGTGGTCTCGAAAGAAAGACTGTCCAACGTGATGCTACCTTCCAGATTATCGATATTATCTCCGGTGAAATCCGCATTTAAAGCCAAGGAGATATTCGGCGCCTCATATTTGTCTGTCAGGTTCAATCGGTCCGGCCGGAAATGATCGAGGCGGGCGGTGAAATTAAACAAGGAGTTTTGCCCTTGGTGCTGGAAGATGCCTTGGGCGTGTAACTCGCCATTGGGATCGTTTACATGGATAGTCCCATCGAAACTACTCTTCCTGAAATTACCGGAAAGATTTATATCCTTGTATTTATAAGCTTTATAATCGAACTCCTTGACTTGTGCTTGGATATTTCCGGAGAAATTTCCGCCAACAGGTCTACGGGTATCGATATTGATGTCGAAGCGAGCCTCCCCGAAAGGATTATTCTCACCAAATAACTCATGGAGCCGCAAGTTGCTGGAGGCGATGCGTCCCCGTAGGTAAGCGGCTATATTCTTATCCTTGTTGCTACCGAATATCAAGTCTGTCTGTATGGAGCCGATGGAAGACGATAATTTTCCGAAAGCGACTAGGTTATCAAAAAAGCCTGATATCTCGCCCGTGAAATTGATCGTCCCCAATTTGACGACCGGGGCCGGGAGACTCTTCGGACGCTCATTGAAGTTATTGGCCAGACTGGAGATGCCGTCTGTCGTGATATACATCTTATTCACCTTCCCTAAAAGATACGTTTCCTCAGGATGGGTGATGTTTTTCAGTTCCATCTGGCCGATAAACAGCATCTTATCGCTATACTTCAAGGTGAGGCGCTTCAAGTTAAAATTATTGATGTAGCCGTTTGCCTCGGCCGATAACTCAATCGTGTCGGCGAAGTTCTTGAACGCCGGGACGAAAGGGGATAAGTCTTTCAGGCAGATTTGCGAAGGTGTTATATTCAAATCGATCGGAGCGTTGTTCAAGAGAGCGGGAAGGCTATCGATCTCGCTTAAATCGATCCGGGCACGCCCGATCTTCAAGTCTGTCTGCGGCAAGCGTACCTCGAAGTCCTGCACGAAAGCGCTATCCCGGTTCCCGACCACGTTCAGCGATAACTTATTCAAGGAGAAACCGGATGCCTCATCGAAACTCATCTTCTTGATATGGGCGTTCACGCTGTCCTTGTTAAAAGCCTTGAGGGATATCTTGGCACTCAGGTTCTTGATATCGATATGCTTGGCGTTGAACTTTCCCGGGGTCTCTTTCTCGCTATCCACGTTATAGCTGAAATTACCTCTTCGGATCATGATGGAGTTGAAACGGAGATCGATATTCTTCTCTTTCTTTATCGAATCCTTGCTGGCGAAAGCGTCGATGACGAATTGCAGGTTCAAGGGGCTTTCGGGCGTATGTTTTCGTAGGTTGAAGGAGAAACCGAACAAACGTACCGTCGTGAAGACGAACTTCCCTTCCAGTAACGGCATGATCTCGAATCCCGCCGCCACATGGTTCGCCTCGAACATGACTTTCCCGTCTTGGTCTTCCAGATAAAGCCCTTCCAGTACTAGGCGATTGAACCATTCGATATCCACGTTACCGATCTTTACGGGCACACCGAGGTGGCCGGATAACTGGGTCGTGGCTACTTCTGATACTTTGTTTTGAATATAAGGAATTCTCAGTAAGATGCCCGGCAACGCATAGAATATCCAGAATAATGTAAGCAGGGTAATGATTATGTATTTAAGTCCTCTGATATCTTTTCTATTTATTTAGCGCAAATCTACAACAATATCGCGATAGATTTCGTTAATTCGCGGAAAAAAGAATGAAGATATGAGTATAACGATATTAGGAATCGAGTCTTCTTGCGATGACACTTCCTCTTCGGTGATCCGTGACGGCGTGATGCTGTCCAACGTAATAGCCAGTCAAGCCGTTCATGAGGCCTATGGCGGGGTTGTCCCCGAGTTGGCTTCCCGTGCCCATCAGCAGAATATTATTCCGGTAGTAGCCGAGGCCATCAAGCGTGCCGGCATTGATAAGTCCGAGTTGAGTGCCGTGGCGTTTACTCGTGGACCGGGTTTGATGGGTTCTTTATTGGTCGGGACCTCGTTCACCAAGGGTTTGGCCGCTTCCTTGGATATCCCGATGATCGAGGTCAATCACTTACAGGCTCACGTGTTGGCTCATTTTATCAAGGAGACTCCGGACGATGACCATGCTCCCTCGTTTCCTTTCCTTTGCTTGTTGGTTTCGGGCGGTAACTCGCAAATCATAAAGGTGAACGCTTATAATGATATGGAGGTGATCGGCCAGACGATCGACGACGCCGCAGGAGAGGCTTTCGACAAATGCGCCAAGGTGATGGGACTGGGTTATCCCGGTGGCCCAGTCGTGAATCGTTTGGCGAACGAGGGTAATCCGAATGCCTTTACGTTCAGCAAGCCGCATATCCCCGGATATGATTATAGCTTCAGTGGCCTGAAGACCTCCTTCTTATATACCTTGCGTGATCATTTGAAAGATGATCCGGATTTTATTGAGAAGAACAAGCGAGACCTATGCGCTTCCTTGCAAGCTACGGTAATCGATATTTTGATGAGTAAATTGCGTAAGGCGGCGAAGGATTTGTATATAAAGGAAGTAGCTGTCGCCGGAGGTGTATCGGCCAATTCCGGTTTGCGTGAGGCATTCTTGGATCACGCAAAACGTTATGGCTGGAAAGTGCATATCCCGAAGTTCTCGTTCACCACGGATAACGCCGCTATGGTAGCTATCACGGGATATTATAAGTATATGGATAAGGAGTTCTGTCCGATGGATGCCGCTCCTTTTTCTAGGGTTGTCTTATAGGAAAATAGTTTTACTATAGAGAAACAAAAGTTTCTTCTAGGGAAAACAAAAGTTTCTTCCTAATGAAACTATTGTTTTCCCATAATGAAACTCCTAGTATCATTATAACAATGGAAGTAGATGATTTACCAATAGAGTTAGAGGTAGCGGACGCACTCAAATCAGGACACTTGATGATGGGTACGGCAGAGAGTTGTACAGGCGGAAAGATTGCCAGCATGATAACCTCCATGACGGGCAGCTCGGAATACTTCACCGGGGGCGTGGTAGCCTATTGCAACGAGGTGAAGCATCATGTGCTCGGTGTCTCCGAGGCGGACTTGAACACTTTCGGGGCCGTAAGCCAGCCGGTCGTGGAGCAGATGGCCCGTGGGACTATGCGGGTATTGGGATGTGATTGTGCCGTCGCTACCTCCGGGATCGCCGGGCCGGGAGGCGGGACTCCCTCGAAACCGGTGGGAACGGTATGGATTGCCGCCGCTTATAAGGAGAGGATTCTCTCCGAGTGCTATCATTTCGGGGAGAATCCTCGTATGGAGAACATTCGCTTGTCGGCAGAGGCGGCGTTGCGTATGTTGCTCGGATTGATTCGTGAGTAAAGGGACTATCGCTTAATGGGCGATCTCGTCCACGATTCGTTTATAGCCTTCCTCGTTCGGGTGTAATCCGTCTGAGAATAAGGATTCGTTTATCTTGCCGTCTTCCTGAAGCAACTTCGTACCCGGGTTCTTGAACGTGTACCATCCGGTCTCGGCTATTTGACGGATGCGGAGATTGAGATTCCTTACCCGTTCTTCTTGGTTACGGCGGGGCAAGATGCCGATTACCTTGATCTTGGCCTCCGGCTGCCGTTGCCTGATGGCGGAAAGCAAGAAACGAATGCCTTCCACGATCTCGTTGTCATTGTTGATTCCGATGTTATTCGTGCCGATCATCAATACTACTTCCTCAGCCTTGTATCCATCCAATTCACCATGATAGACTCTCCAAAGTACGTTCTCGATACGGTCGAAACCATATCCGAGATTGTGGAATCCAGCCGGACGCATGATTTTCTCCCATGTTTCCATACCTCGCACGGACGGTCCTTTGGGCTCTCCTCCCCAGAAATGCGTGATGGAATTACCTAGGATCACCCGTCGAGGCGGGTTGCTTTGATTCAGCGAGAGAATATCCCGGTGACGTTTTTGCCATTCGTAATTATTGGGTTCCCGGCGCTGGGTGACAGGCATTGTGGTAGAGAGGTCTCCTTTGGGGATGCGTAATATCTCCCGTACTTTCCGCTCTACGGCGTTCGCTTGTGTTTCCATGCCCCAGTCGGAAGGATGGACGTAATCTACCCAAGCATCCGGGTGCAGTCCCAGCTCTTCTCGTGTAAGGTAGTAGATATCTTTTATCCCTTGTGCCTGCAATTCCTCGAATGCTTTTTTAGCTCCTTCGTTCATGCGCACATAATCTTGTAGCTTCGTATCGTCGGCGAGTGCGTTGCTATATCCGGCATGCTCCACCAATAAGATCGGAGAGGAGTGGGTGGCACGTATTTGCTTGACTGCGTCCGATACGAGTTGCGTGATCTCATCTTTGCTCTTTGGCGTGAGGTTGGGCAGGCAGTCAAGGATATAAAGGCGTGCGTCTATCTCACAAATAAAATCCAATACCTCTTTCTCTAAACGTCCGTTACCGGAGAAGCCTAGGTTGATAAGCGGATATCCCAGTGAACGCTGCAAGATCGTGCCCCAAGTCATGCCCGGACGGGAGGCGCATGCGCCTTGGGCGATCGAGGTTCCGCATAAAAGAATCGGTTTCTCGGGCGATACGGGGATAAACGTAAGCTCATCGTTTTCGGGCACGCCGATTTCCAACCACTTTATCGTATTATAAGGAGGCAGGTAGAGGCGGAACTCATAGCCCCTGTCATGATACAGATCTTTGCCTATGTTCGTATAATGATATTGAAGCGTATCTCCGGAAGGATAACCGCCGAAATAAAATCTCCATTGGCCATCGCTATCGATACTATATAGATCTACGCCGGATACGCCTGTCGTGGGCATATGTGGCATATTCAGCGGTCCGCTTACTTGATAGCGTACTTTTAGTTCAGGGGCGTTGCTGAAAAAATGAATCGCCAACCCGGCGGAGTTGCGCGATAAATCCCAGACGGGTTTACGTACCTTGCCTTCGGCTCTTTGGGGAAGCCGGACGTAGCTGTCTCCGATCTCTTCGGTCCATCCTTGGTTTTGTATGACAGGGAATCCATATTCGAGCGGGTTGAGCCATTTCCATTGTGCGTGGGCGGATAGAGCCGTGAGGCATACGAGCGTTAAGAAGATTTTGTGAAGTCTCATCATTCCGGTATTATTTGTTTTTTGTTATGAATATGACAAAGATAATATATATTTGTCCGTCGAAGTTACGAAAAGAGTGTAATTTATTGGAAATGAGCATTGGGTAATCGCTCATA